>Ga0194129_10000033_pt1 | contig 277917 bp, 214 predicted proteins | sample TA2KigCa35mmetaG_FD_150862 | JGI IMG/M metagenome (GOLD analysis project Ga0194129, IMG submission 150862) | Freshwater microbial communities from Lake Tanganyika, Tanzania - TA2015038 Kigoma Deep Cast 35m | ecosystem: Environmental > Aquatic > Freshwater > Lake | place: Tanzania: Lake...
GAAATATTTGGCGTCATTTCCAAATTACTCGGCAATGGCATGTTTTATATCGTTTCTTACAATTTTAACCAACTTCTTGGCCATATTCGCAAAAAATTTAAAGGACGCTCCAAAAGGGATAATTCCGAAAAAGAAATACCTACATCGGGTATAGAAAAATTAAATTTTTTAACAAAAATTTAATTTACTGGTATATGTTCAATCTGCTTTTATTTTTCTGCTATATTTATCCATTATTGTTCCTTTTAATTTGCATCTATTCAGTTCAACCTCATCTGTGGGTTCTCCTTTCTCTTTTATTCGTTTGCATAGCATTATAACTCGTTCATCTATCGTCTTGTATTCGTATTCGACATTTAGGGATATTGTTCTTTGTGCCTTTCTCTGCAATATCGTTTGCATCAGTTTTACTTCTTCCATTTCGCATTTTCCTTTTGGTTCAATATATTCACTTTTAGCTACAGGAATTTCAACTACCCAATATCCTAGTCCATTTTCTTGTGGTAGAGTATCAATCATATTGTCTGTGGTAGCATCGGCTACATTGTCTGTGGTCGCATCAGCTACATTGTCTGTGGTCGCATCAGCTACATTGTCTGTGGTCGCATCGGCTACATTGTCTGTGGTCGCATCAGCTACATTGTCTGTGGTCGCATCGGCTACATTGTCTTCGGCTTTTTTACTCGGCTTCATAAGTTGGTTAAATCCAGTTTTCATATAATCAACTGCATTGTATAAACCGAGTCGTTTAACGGGCCAGTAATTATAATTATTCGATTCTGTTTTATTGGGTTCTTTTTCTGCGTTATCCGGGTTGCTCTTACCGAAAAATGAAAATCCGTTCTTCTTATTATTATTGCCTTGAACTAAATAAACAAATTGCCGAAAAGGTACAGTTACTTTATTCGGGTTATATGACCCTCCTGTCGTGGCGGATTCAATGCGAATTTCTGCATTTGGAAATCCAATACGGGCAAAATATTCCTTATTATAAAACAACGCTTCTTCCACTGATTCGCGTTTCTTTCTAAACACGTGATTTCCATTTTCTAAATTATAGTGTATTTCGTTCATTATATATACAATATCAAGACTTCAACATTATTGAGTAAACAAACAATCTACGCAATATTTGATTGTCATTGACCTATCTGGGTCAATATCGACCAAATCATCTACAAATACGTGATTGCAGCAACTTTGGTATTCAATAAACTGCGACAATTGCGACAATTTGTTCTCTAATTGTATCTCTAGTTCCATTATCTCATTATCTATCACTGCAATATCGACATCTTTATCATCATTGCTATTATCACTCAACAATGCAAGTTTGTCTGCTTCTAGACCAACAATCCGGTCGCGTATCTTCTGAACGTTACAAGATAAGTCTTCCATTTTCTATACGGTTTTCGTAATATAAATATCAACTTGTATTTATATTATTTCTATTATAGTGATTACAGTAGAATGTCTAGACGATAAAATGGTCTATGACATTAGTTCATCAAGCCGTTCTAATTTTTCAAGAGGCATTTCAGGCAAAATAGCGTGTGATTCCCAAAAGAACTTGCAAAACATCCATTGAAACTGCAAGTGTTCCGCATCGACATAGTATTTCATATAATCATTTTCCCGCAAAATATTTCGTAGTTTATCGGTAAATAGGCTATGATTCCAAGGGGGAATAACATACGCTAATTGCGTGCTAGGTAAAAATGGCCGATTGATTCCTTTATGTTCGTCTATAAACTGCGTTTCTAAACTCGGCACTCTCTGCACTAAATCGGCGAATAAAGGAGGATAATGATAGTTATATTTCCATCGCCAATGCGGACATCCTTCAGTGTAATACTTGAACGTCCATTCTAAACCTTCCAAATAGTTATTGCAGAGACAATCGACGAATTCTTTATTCAGCTCCGTATCTCGAAAAGCGACTTTATAATATCGTTCTTGCCACCCGGGTTCGCAAGGAAATATGTAATGTTCTTCTGCACGATAAATCGTCGGAATATTATCAAATGCAATTTCCCTGTCTTCTGGTGTGGTTGTAGGATAAACGCGTTTCTCCATTTTCGACCGAGACTCATATTCATTTTGTATCATCCTCGGTTCTTCTTTCGCCAATTCCCGCAAGAACAATTTGACCCATCCCCATTGTATATTTCCCGTTTCCAAACTAATAAACCGCCGATTGTTATGTTTAGCAATCAATTTGCGATATGTCTCTAATATAGTAAAATTGCCGTGTGTTCGAATATTCAACGCCGGAAAATGCGGCAGAAAATCATTCCCAAGTAAAAAACACGCGAATATATAATCATAAATGCGTCCTCTCGAATCCGCAAATTCGTGCGACACTTCCATCTCGCTCAATATAGCGCGAGAAAGACCGCGACTGTCTAAATATAGCAATTCATCTCTCTCGAAGTTACGGTCGAGCAATATTTTGCCGAATTCAGGCGACTCGCGAAAAATGAATATATTTTTGCAGGCAAAGCAGTGAAATAGAGAAAGCATAATCAAATCCGCATCCAATCCGTACACGGCAATTGTCTCGGATAATAGGGCGTGGTCTCGCATATATTGAAACATCTTGTGTTCGCCTTCCCCCGCTTCATCTGCTCCCGAAACAATCACTGTTTTTACGCCGAATCCGCGATTTGCGAATAAACGTTTTACTTGAACTGACAGCATATTCATAAATTGTGTTCCGGGCGTTATTGCCGTCGTATTAAATCCCCGCGTTTTAGCCGAAGCCGTGTTTTTGTATCTTCTCGTCCTTTGTTGCTCCATCTTTGCAAAGGGCGCAACTCCATCAAATGCAATATAAAGAACATTTGTGGGCGCGATAGTATTCACATAGAATTCGATTTTAGCAATAACTTCTTTTATTAGCTGGTCTTCTGTTACAACCGATTCCGATAAATCATATTGTAGTTTTCTCACGCAGTCATAAATGATAGAATTGCAGTCCATATATAGACTCGAAAACGTGACATTCACTTGTCTTTTTTTACGTATAATATTAGAGTGATTCTTAATAATATACGAAAAATAGCTCGGTATTCCCATTTTATGTAGTTAAGCAATACGTTTCAATATAGAATTTGAGCAAACACAATATAAATACAATATTACGACAAATAATCTTTATATAATTATGTAACTTATATATATTGATTGTCTATTTTTGATTTGTGTATTTTAGACATAGAATGAGTACATTTAAGAAGAAAGTAGATGTGGTATCACACGCAACGAAATTAGCATCAGATGTGAATCCGTCTGCATTGCAAGAAATCGCAAAATTAATAAAATCGAAAATGGTTAAAATCCACAGCATTATACAGCGCATATTGCAGGCACTTAATTCTTACCGCGGATTGAATATAATTAGCAATAGTGACTTAATTGTATGTACATCGACGTTGATTGAATGTTATGATAAATCGTCCTCTATTGTGTCGCAATTAGACACCGGCACGTGTTATACGGTAGAAAAAATAAACTTGTTCATAGACCAATTACAGCAAATTGTTGATAAATTGTCCATTATTATGTGTGGTTACGGTGCATTTTCCGTCGAAGATATATTTTTCATTAGTTTTGGGTCAGATTTTGATTCGTCATCTTCTGTGCCGGATATGGATATGTGGAAAAACAAACGAGAATTGATAATGAAATATGTGAGGCCGATTGGTTACAAGACGTTTCATTGGAAACAGAGTAAGGCGAAACCGAAGAATACGTCGGATGCGAGTCCGGCTTCTCCCATATGTGCGAATAAAATAGTAGAAGAGGTAATACAAATCGAGTTGTCGAATCAGTATGAATGTTTTGACATTGATTTTACGGGGAAATCGAATTATGTGAAGATATATGGCATACGTATAGTTGTGCATAATGAAAAAACGCAAAAGACACTCATTGTGCAAGGTCTAGTGGATGATATACCGACGGAATGTCTGGACTCGTCTTATATCCAGTTTCGAAAAAGAGAAATATCGGAATTGTTGAAATCGATGGAAATATATAAAGAACATCCGCATTCAAATTTCGCAGACAGATTGTTGGACACACTCACTATAAAGGACGCACTGATATATGGAAACGCCGATTTCTGCAAAAAAAATTATGCAATTATGGCAGATGTAAATTATGTGAAAATGAACAAATTGACTGCTACCATACGCCGATTTTTGGATATGGACATATACAGTCAGCGGTCGATGATAATGAACCTGCTCATTTACAATCAAGAAGACGAGGTTCAATACATTACGTATTTATTGTACGACCTGATTTCCGCGAAAAATGCGTGTAGCAATTCGCTCGACTCGTCGGAACAGCAAATGATATACGACAGCTTTCCTTGGAGGATTAAACTCTATTTCAAAGAAACAATGAAACACACGATGAAATATACGAAAGATATGATAAACAAATATGACGTCAATCGCATCTCATTGGAACAGCAAATATATGTGATGAAAGTGCCGGAGAATGTAAGAGAGAAAGCGATGGCAAAACTGAAAGAAATAAAGGGCAAGTCGGACGATTCCGGCGCAAAAGCAAAACAATATTTGGAAGGATTGATTAAAATACCGTTCGGTGTTTATCGGGAAGAACCAATTATACGCAAACCGAAAAAGTTAAATACGGTGTTTATGAACGGGGTCAATTTTATCGATGAGAAGTTGCGTGCCGATTTCATTGCAACATATATGTACGGGAAACCGAAATCGCATTATTCTGCGCTCGAGATAGTGCAATTATCCGATAGTTGCGAGAGGTGGGTAAAGACGAAGATGTTGGACTCTTTTACCGCCAATTTGTCTTCTTATTCGGCAAAACAAATTAGTCAAATCTGGAATTTATTTTGCGATGAAATGAAAGACGCCGAGTTATATGAGAAGCGTCTCAAAAACGACAAAGTCGGTGTTTTGCGTTTGAATTTGTCAAAGTGTTCCGAAGAAACACTACAAAAAATGGCGGACGTCGTATTTAACGTGGAAGATATTTGCTATAAAAAAACGCTTCAAGAAATGAAGAAAACCAGGGCGATTGCATCCGAATTCAAGCACGATTTAGACGGTGTTGTGAAAATACTGGACGATTCTATCTACGGTCACGAATCCGCGAAAAACCAGATATTGAAAATAATTGGGCAGTGGATGAATGGTGAGCAGTCTGGATATTGTTTCGGGTTTGAAGGGTCGCCCGGCGTCGGAAAAACGTCTTTGGCAAAACGCGGACTGGCAAATTGTCTAAAGGATGAATATGGCAACTCGCGTCCATTCTCGTTTATTGCTCTTGGTGGGTCTTGTAACGGGTCTACATTGGAAGGGCATTCTTATACGTATGTAAATTCGACGTGGGGACGAATCGTCGATATACTAATGGATTCGAAATATATGAACCCTATTATTTACGTTGATGAATTGGATAAAGTGAGTAAGACAGAGCACGGCAAAGAAATAATCGGCATACTTATGCATTTAATCGATACGACACAAAACAGTGGATTCCAAGACAAATATTTCAGTGGAATTGATATTGACCTCTCGAAAGCGCTCTTCATTTTTTCCTACAACGACCCATCGCAGATTGATTCTATATTACTAGACAGAATACACCGCATCCGATTTGACAATTTATCGATAGATGAGAAGTTGGTAATAACCAAAAAATACATATTGCCGGAGATAAACAAGAAGATGGGGTTGGAGTCGTGCATTCATATTCCCGATAATATAATAAAATACATAATCGAAACATACACGCTTGAATCCGGTGTCCGAAAATTAAAAGAAGTCATATTCGACCTATATGGAGAAATCAATATTGAATTATTGCGATGTGAAAACTGGGATATTACATTGCCGATGGAAATAACGGTCGAATTACTAGATGCAAAATACTTGTCAAAATACGATAAGATACGCGAAAAGACGGTCCACGAATCTGCACAAGTGGGTATAATAAATGGATTGTGGGCAAACTCATTAGGACGAGGTGGAATTATACCAATCCAAGCGGTTTATTTCCCGGCATCTACTTACTTAGATTTGAAACTGACCGGTATGCAAGGCGACGTTATGAAAGAGAGTATGAATGTGGCAAAAAGTTTAGCGTGGCGTCTTCTCACCGAAGAAGAACGCAAACACTGTTTAGACCGGTTTGAGAAGACACACGAAAAAGGCATACATATCCATTGTCCAGATGGAGCAACGCCGAAAGATGGTCCGTCCGCCGGTGGAGCAATTACAGCAGTTATTTACAGTTTATTGAGTGGGCGACGTATAAGGAATGATATTGCAATGACTGGCGAAATAAATTTGAAGGGCGACATAACAGAGATTGGTGGATTAGAGCAGAAAATACTGGGAGGAATTCGAGCTGGTGTGAAAACGTTTTTGTATCCATCGCAGAATGCAAAAGAATTCAGCAAGTTCATTGAAAAATACGGCGATAAGGAGGATATTATGAATGGAATTGAATATATTGCGGTGTCAGAAATAGCAGAGGCGTTTCGGCATTTGTATACCGATTAGTATCTGCTTATATGGAGTAACCTCTACTCGTGGAATTGTCTCTATTGAAGCGTAGCAACCGAAGCTTAGCGACCGAAGCTTAGCGACCGAAGCTTAGCGACCGAAGCTTAGCGACCGAATCGACACAAGGTCTCCCGTTAGGGAGGGACCGACGGCCCGCCTTTGGGTCCGCCTTTGAAGCGACCAAGAGACAAAATAGACATTAGATAGATATCGACGCGAGACTGAATAATATGTGGTATTTGTATAATATATTATTGCGGATTCAAGATGATTAATGTGTTAAATGTGAAAACCATTATGTATATCGGATTCCGATTGGCACCATTCGTGCTAATTAGTTTCTTTGCTTTATCTGCAATGTTCAATTCCGACATAAAGGGCATTATATTCTTAGCAATGTTGCTTCTCAATTGCTTTATAACTATATCAATTGGTGTAGCATTACCAGAGGACACATTTGCAACAAAGAACCCGAATATGATATGCAATAGTCTTACATTGACGAGAGGCGAACCTCTGTCGAAATTGCCTCTCAATGTAAATATACTTACATTCACACTTGCCTATTTAGCGTATATAATTGGCGTGAATAATGCAATAATGAATAATATTCCGACCGTCATAGTGTTGCCAATATTCATATTATATCAGATATATTGGTCTTTTACGAATGGATGCAATTCATTACTATATTCTATTGTTTCAATGATTCTGGGAGGTGGATTAGGCGCTTTATTTTCTTACGCCATAGATAAAACCGGAATTGTGCAATTACAATATTTCAATGGAATAACAAAACAAGATGTATGCGTACGGGCTACAAAAGCAAAATATAGATGCTCGACAAAACCGAGTGTATAAACAAGTTACTCGTATAAACTGGTTACTCGCATAACCTCCCAATCCGCATATTATCGTTTTATACGAGCAAAACAATAATAATCAAGACAGCAACCTCTCATTTTATAGGTCAAAGCAGACAATATTCTTATTAAACCACGCCTTCAGTTGAAGTGCGACGCGCGAACGATGCAAATTGTCTGCTATTAATCGCATACTTCCAGTGCGGTCTTCAAAATACGGCATAAAATTATGTATTATATTGACGGTATTTGCTAGTGAATACTTTGCGTCTAACTGCTCAATAGGGAATTCGGGGAACTTTTTCCGGCGATTTACTTCATTATGAAAATTAAAAAGCATTAATTGCAAATCCCGTTTTGTTCGAATTGTATTGAAGTTGATACTATTCATATATTGACTGGCATGTTTAGCACAGTCGGGGCAAGGCAAATTGGTGCAAATGGTGTAAATAATATTTAGTAGCTCCACTCGAATATCGGAGAAACACTCGGGTTTTACTTTTTCGGCCAAGGTGTGAAATAAAAACCAAGTCGGTTGTCCCCATTTCATCGGTTTTTTCTTCTCTTTCTCTACTTTAGGTTCTTCTATATTTTTCTCTACGGGCGGCGGTTGATTTAATGTTTTTTGCGTTACAAATCGCCTATATTGATTTGAAAACGTCGCCATTGGAGAATCAATGTAATTTACAACTGGGTCTGTTTTCTTTGCAACGCGATTACTTGTGGTAAATATCATTTATTTATACAATATTATTATTTTTTGTCCCCTTTATAGAAGACGAATTGTACTCACTATGCGCCTAAACTTATTTAATACGCAAAAATATATAAATCAAATATATTATATAAAATAAATGACCGATAAATCAAACCAAAAATCAGAAAAACCAGAAATGCTTGAAACAATAGAACAACTAAAGCAAACTGTACGGGAATGGGTAAAACTTGACAATGAAATACGCACACTAAATAAGGAAATCTCGGCGCGACGAAACGAAAAAAAGATAATATCAAAAAGTCTCATCGACGTTATGCGAAGTAACAAACTCGACATATTCGAACTTAAAGACGGGCAATTGATGTATGTAAAAAAGAACAAAAAGAAACCAATTACACAGAAACAATTACTTACCTTGTTGTCTTCTTATTACAAAGACGATGTAGCTAAAGCAGAAGAGATGCATACGTATTTAATGGAGAATAGAGAAGAAGTGACTGAAGAGACAATTCAACGCAAGATTGTAAATTGATTCAGACAAGACCAAATTCGGGTATCGTATATTTCTCCCCAGTCTTTTCCCATTTTGCTATGATTCCAGGATTTAATTTTGACCGCAAGACATCTTCGGTATTATACACATTTCTAAATTTGTCGATGTAATAAACGATTCCGCCAATTTCTTCTGCAAATACTTCTAAGTGAATTGAATCGTTCGCAGTTGAACTGTCAGCTGAATCAGTAACGGTTGTAACTCCGTGTGGAGTTCCTTTATAGTGAGTGCCGCAGAACTCACAATCATCGCGTCGTTTACGCGTGCATTGTTCGCCATTTGCTCGTTTTGCATTACATCTATTTTCAATAGGAACGGAATTCTTGACACGGCGACGCTTCATAAAATCTTCTTTTTCGAAAGATAAGCGTTTATACTCATAAATATACTCCAATAATTCATTCACGTGTTCCGTGTCCTTTATACCCAATTCGACAATTTTATTGCGGATATCGTCCTTAAATGTCGAAATGTATTGTCTGGTTTGTTCATTAATTCGTTTTTCCATCGTATCAGCGAATTAAGTTGGGTTTGGTATTGTGCGAATAAAGCAGAAATATATGGTTGCTGTTTGATGTATTAATAAACAAAAAATGTTTATTTCAATTTTTTGTTTATTTTGAAGAGTTATATATAAAGAAATATGCATACCTGTGCAATTACTGCCACTCATCCGGTTGAATTTTCGTACCTCCGTCATAACGAACCGCGTGTCCTTTGGTTATCATCCATTCTCCGACATTCACTCCATTCTGAGTAAATACATCCGCTAGGATTCGACCATATTTATCGTAAGATACATTCGAGAGAACTACGATATTACCAAGAATCAATTCAATTAAATCGTCTCGCGCTAAAATTGCAAGTGATTTTTCCTTCGCGTTCTTCGTTTTCAATTCCGGCGTATCAATGCCATTCAATCGGACACTAAATCGATACAATCTAGGTATTTCTTTTCCATCTATCACCATACGCGCCGCAATCGTAATTGTATCGCCGTCATATACTTTCACTACTTTACCTACCCGTATTTCCGGCACAAACGCGGTCAGATTATCGTATGTTGCCGTTTCCATATCAACGTCGATTACGCCATTTGCATTTGTGTTCGACGGATTCATATGTTCGTTTGCGATGACTCCGTTTATACTAGAAAAGCAAGATAAATTTCGGAAAATATTCAGCCGCATTCAATAGAATGTATAGAATTGTAATAATACGAATACATATCATTTCTTATGATGGTTTCAATTTTCATTTTGCAAAGCGATTTTATTTTGCAAAGCGATTTTATTTTGCAATATGTTGTTTGCTTTCTTCCAACAATCGCCTAAATTCATCTATTGCCAACGTTTTTGAATCGGTCGAAACATTCCAATCACTGCCATACTGATTTCCATATCCTCTCATTTTTGCTGACTCCATAGCATTGTTCCATAACAAGTAGTAATCGATTAGACAATTCCGTTTCTCCTTCGCCATAAACCATATACATTTGCCCTTGGTCAATAGGAAAACACATTGACCCGAATGTAGTATGAGGTGGTCCTCTAAATTGTTTCGTATACAAATCATAGTTCAGTTTTACTTTATACACTCCAATATCATACTGAATCGTGATGTAATTGGAAAATTCCGTGTGGGATAGTCGAATATTTACAAGCCCCTTAACCTCTATCCATACAGATTAAAAATCCGTATGAATAAATGCAAACGCTATATAGTGGAGTTGTCCCTCTTGAGGGACAATTCCGCGAATAGACGTTAATAGTTGATAATTTCCCCTGCAAAATTCCACAAAAATTACATTTGAGGGTTTTCATATTTTGGTCACGCTGATGGTCTAAAGCACGATGTAATGGAGAATTCATATTATCACAACAACAATCGCACATTGTATGCAGTAAATAAATATATTTACAATAAAAAAATATATTTATTTAGATTGGCGTTAATTGTTTATCGGTTAATCAAAATTTAGAAGAAATTGATTTAAATATATAAGATAACTCAGAGCACGACTGTTTCAGGTCATTTTTTAGCCAGTTCTTGTCGGCCGCATTGTCAATATAACTTACCCGGATAATGCTATGGGCATCGTGAGGATGCATCTTTTTAAACCCGCAAAATTCCATTTTTGGACTGCCACCTTTTCCCATAAACCCTTTTTCGTAAAGGGTATATTCCAACGCTTTGCCTACCGTATAATCACCGCGTTCTAATATAAAATCATACGAGTTATTCATAGTCGTTTCACTTTTCACAATGGTCACATTGTCGGATTCAATTTCCTCCCCTAATTTGTCAAATTGATATTTCAGTATATCGCACGCGATTTTGCATAGTTCTCGCGGTTCGTAAATTCCGACCGATTCAATATTAAAGTCAAAACTATCTTCCACGAAATATCGTTGTCTGTCCAATATCTGAAAATTCTTCTTTTGGAATTCGAGTTCCGTAAGATTTACCGATTCATTACGTTTTGCCGCATCGTCGCGAATACGGAGTTCTGCACTATCCCACGCTTTATTCGCTGCCTCCACATCAATGGTATTTCCATACACTGAACAACACACTGCAGTGAAAGCGCTGTTTTCCGCCGCATTCGATATAGCAAACTCGCAACTCAGTTTTAAATGTTCTCCCGGAATCGTATCACTAATCTTCGGGCGTAATCTAGCAAATATAATATGCGAATTTGTAATCTTATCTCGCGGGAAAAGTCGTTCCATCTCCGCGGTCGTCAATTGTCGTCCATTTGACTTGTTTTTTATGCGGAAATCCGCAGTAGTCACATAGATTGTTTGTTCTCCGTCATTCTGCACATCCAATTCCATAACGTATGTATCCAATATATTGTGACCGGGGTTCTCCAATATCCAATCATTGACACTCACTTTAGAGTGAATCGGAATGCATTGCAGGCGATGTTTTAGGATTTCATTGTGAAGACGCCCAGTATTGATTTCGATGTGGCATTTATCGATATTGAATACATAAACCGGAATATCATCTTGCACTGTGCGACGAATCGCATTTGCTAAACTGACATTGAGTCCTGCCAAAGTAAACTTGAACGTATTGTCGTTTTCTTCAATCGGGTTCAATGACAACCCAGAAACAATACTATTCGCCCAATCCATCGATTTTTTCGTAGGCGCATCTTTCACATTCATTTCAGATTCATATGCGAACATTTGAGAGTGTTTATTGGGTATTAAAATACGGGAATACGTATAATAATTAAGGCTAAATTGTTTATGTTGTTAAGAATAGAAACAACGCAAAATCCATCAATTTTTCGCGGCCGTTAGTTTAACGTCTATTAGTGGAATTGTCCCTCTTGAAGCTGAGCGACCAAGGGACAATTCCACTAATAGACGTTAACCCATGGCTCGCTATCCAGTTTCGGTAAAAACCCGCGCATTTTACGTGTCATTGCGGGAGAAGGCACATATTTCCTTCCGCAAGATGACCCCCATCTTCCTAAAAATCGCATTTTTTTCGCCATATCCGCAGTGACCACTTTCCCGTCAAATGCGCCGAATGGATATTTTGCAGGACGTTTTTTGGTATGGTCGGGTTCAAGTTCAACGTGTTTGCAGATACTTCTCGACCCCATTCTCATCTTCTCTTTATACGCATCATAGTGGTCGGAAATAATCCGTTTTGCGTTGTTTGCGTCGATTTTTCCCCAATATGTTTTATTGAGCAACCAATCCAGACGGTTCGACCTAGCAATATCACTGCGACATAAACTCGGTTGTGTTTTTCCATATGTAGTTTGCGTCTCCCTTATAAAGGGGTCTTGCGCATAATTTGACCCGTAAAAAACACCGCTCGTTGTGCGTCTCGGTTCCGCCACCGTTTTCGCAACTTCAAGTAGCATAATCTCATTCGTATTGATATCACCGAACATCCAACCGCAAGGATAATCACCTGCATTATCCTCTCGCATTATACGAACGCAATCGTCCAATGTGTTTGCATATTGCATACACTCACGTATTCTGCAAAAATACGGTTTGCCAAATTTCGGTAAATAGTTGATTGACCCAATCGTTGTTTCGCATCCGACAATTCCCGATTCACACAGGAACCAATCAGTACTACTACATAATAGTCCAGGACCAGTTTGCATAACGAATGCGTGTCCTTTTGCCGGTTTTACATATTGGACCACATTCGATAATGGAACAAGAATGAATTTGCTGTGAGTATTATGCGCCATTACGATTTTGCCGTCTTTCGTAGCCTCTCCGGTAGCAATAAATGCAGAACATCTTTCGTGAGGTGTATGTGATTTTGTGTTTTTGCGGTAATTTGATAGGTTTATACTAAGATACAAATTCCAGGAAAACAAAAAATCGACATTTACGACAACTCCTCTCGACAATGCACCTGCGACCATACCTTCTAATTCTTCGCGCCATTCAACACATTTGTCAAATTCACTTCTTGCCAAATCATTGCAAAGTTGAATATAATCCTCTAAAGATATGTTGTTTTCGGTTTCCAATTCATATCGAAAGATATCCAACAATTGTTGCATTTCATTGAATAATAGCTGCCCGTGCATAAATCCTCTCTGATATGCGTCGCCAGAAACCTCAATTATTTTCCACCCGGCTTTAGTATGGCACCGTTTTTTACGAGTCTGCATACTGTATATTGTGTATGGATGTTTTATCTGTCTTTTTACACCTCTACTCACGCAGATTATAACCTCTATTACTGCGTATTTGAGTTTTGGCAAACGCCACTATCTATCACTACGTATTTATCGTCTATTAGTGGAATTGCCCCTCTAAATCGAAGATACCTTTGGTTGAAGCGGCACAAGGCCTCCCGTTAGGGAGGCCCGCCTTTGGAGCGACCAAGGGACAATTTTACAAATAGACACTAATTAAATAAATTCGGGATATAGAATATTTTGGAGAAATCGTATAAATTCATAACTTGCATTGCCATAAAGAGTAACATTAAGACAATAGGGATTAATACTAGCACCCACGATATTACCTCGAATCCGTTCTTACAAAGCAGATTGAGTATCCATGTCCATACTAAAACATATAAGATTTTAATAGTAAATAAAGTATATACATTGGTATTCGGACATACTTGTGTTCCAACGCAATAATAATGTCCTTGTCCAATATTTTGCAGACCAACCCAAATAATGATAATAAGAGATATCAATAGATAGTAAAATGCAGGGTCACACAAATCATATAATCCAGCAGAAATCATTGTATTGAAGCAAAATATATATAATTAACTATATATTTTGAATAACATCTGGGACCAACTAAGCTAATGGCGCAGACATCATTGGACTCGGATTCGTCGAATTGTAGAGACTTCCGGTGTTACTAAACATACTCATTACACCAGAAGCCCCCGAGATTTCATTCACGTGTGGAACTGGCATAATTCCTTTTCCAACTACAACGGTATTCATCGCGTTTGATAATACGGAAGATGCTTCACTACCACCACGAAAAACGCGTGTTCCTATTCCTCTCCCTCTCCCTCTCCCTCTCCCTCTTCTCTTCATTGTTTTTGCTAGACGTCTTGTTTTTCTTCCTTTCTTCTTCGCTCCACCGGAGGATACTCCCGTTAAAAATGGACCAGTATTTGATGAACTTATCGCGGAATAATTCGGGTCATTCGCAAAATTATTGTAGGGCAAATAAGATTGCGGTGAAACGGCCACATCGGCATTTGAAAATGATGATGGAAATGCAACCGAACTACTTCCTCCTTGTAAAAAACGAGTATTTATTTTATTGCTTTTCCTACCTTTATTTTTTCTAGACGATTTTTTCCCACGGTATGATTTCATATCAATATACAATATGCCTAGACAAATTTATACTAGCGGATTTCTATTCAATATCGACGTGCGTTAATAAATGTTTTCGGCAACAGGGTCGAACTAGCCCGAGTTTATCAAATACTTCTCCTTCGTGCGTTTTACGCGCATTTTTTGCATTGAAATAAACTACTCGGTCATTAATATCTTTACCGTGTTCGCCATTCTCCATCTTTAGTCTTCTCACCTCCTCTTGATAAAATTCCCATTTGTCGCCAATTACTTTTCCGCACGTGAAGCATCGAACTGGAATAATCATTTTGTTGTAGAAATCAATATATATTATAAATTGAGTTGTTTATTTGATTTATAATAAACCAAAAAGAATGTTCAATTTTCTATGTCCATTCATCCTCTCAAGTCTAGACATTAGTATATACGATATACCCTTGTAATGCCAATCAAATCGCCCGCTAGTATTTTTATCATAATTGCAATATTATTGCTGATTACTTCTGCTTCGTTATTGTTCGGTAGTTGTTTTAAATATACAGAAGGCTTTAATACAGTACCGATTGCAACCGACCCAGCCACAAAGAAAATCGTCTATGGATACTATCAAGTCGACAATGAGAATATGGCAATCATTCCATATGGGTTTGCTATCGACCCGAATAATAGCAGAAATATCGTGCCAAAAACACAACTAGCACATAGTCTGTTGAAACCCAAATCCTCTCCGCCTCTCCCTAAACCCGGCGAACGATTAGCAGACGGGTTTTATTTTAGTAATGAACCGTATTTAGCGGATTCGTCTTTAGCCGTATTGCCGCCAAATATGCGTCCAAATGTGAATAAAATTGCATTCAGTGACGAGCAAAAACCTTCACTGCAAGTATATTACGGTAAAGGATATATATCCGAAACGCAGTATTATAACAACAAATATACACCGAATCGATTTCCGTCTGTTCTGCCGGAAGGGGTCTATTATACCGACGCCAGCAAACAATTAGTATCTTTCTTGCCTTATGGACAGATATTCGACAATTCGAAAGGATATGGATTCATACCAGACACGGAAACGAATGCGCATAATCTTAAATACGACGACATTGAAAACTCATACAATACGGAATTCCACGATAGCGAAGAAGTAATAAAGTCGCAAAATGATAATATCGATTTGAATTTCGGAGAGGTTCGGGTGAAAGACCAAAACGGCAACATTCTTATATTGCCGCGAGTAGACACACAGGGCTCGACTACATACTATCAACCCGGCGAATTCCCATTTGGTGCATCTACATATGTACCAAATTACGAAGACAGTGTTTATTTGAGCAGTATTGGGTTTCGTTCGATGCTCGGAAACGTAAAGACAAAACCGTGTGACAGCATTTGCCAAGCATTTAACGAATTCAAATTAAAAATGGACTCACAATGCAAAAAAGAATGACCATGAATGAGAGGTTTCAGTAAATATATTATTGCTTATTTACCCTCTATTCATACAGATTAACCTCTACTCATATAGATTAAAAATCTATATGAGTTTCGGCAAACGCCACTACGTAGCGATACGAAGTGATAGCGGAGTTGTCCCTCGGTCGCTCCGCTTCAAGAGGGACCAAGGGACAATTCCACGAATAGACGTTACCGAAAATAAAGACCCGAATTTACCAAAATTCCCCTTCTCTATAATTTTTGCGGTGGGATTCGCGATGAAATTCACCTTGACCATAGTGCTCATATTCACCTTTGCCGTCTTCGACGGCCATCATCGGATATCGCAATGCGCGTCGTTCTGTATATTTACTAAGTGTCCAATCCGGATTACAACAAATCATACTCGGGTCTTTATATGCTCTTGCGGCGTAATCTGGACCATATACTTCCAAAAGTGTTTTTGCATATGACCTCGATATCATAAATAAATGTATGCCCCACTGGTCTTTTGGATACCGATGATACCGATATGGTGCCGGTGCTCCGTCATACACGAGAGGATATCCACTTTGCCACCATTCAATCTGTTTGGTTGTCATATATCCGAGAAGCAATATATCTAACTGCATTGCATTGAATTCGCCCATAATAATCGGGAGTTCTTTCCCTAAATTTTTGTGAATATGGACGTCGTCTTCGCAGAACAATCCATATGGTTTGCCGGTCTTATAAAACGCCGCAATATTATCTAAATGTCCGTAAAATACCGACGCTAATCGTTTTGCTGGAATATCATCGCCGCCAAATGCAAGGCGCGGGTCATCCATTTGCACGCCGGTATGGACATTTAACCGCAATCCGATTTTCGAAAAACGGTCGGTCATTATTGCCGCGCGTTCTGGACTATTGTATGCTACGGTATATGCTTCACAATAATCTTGTATATTCATTATACATTGCGGCAGGATACATTTCGGTTTTATGAATACGCGAGAGGACAAATTTTAGTCATCCCGCGTAGTAACCACATACCCTTTCGTCGTCTTCTTCTTAATAACTCGTTTTGGTTTCTCCGTATTTTCGTGCATTTTATGGTGGCATTTTTCGCATAGTCCCATCAAATTGGCAGAATGATTTTTATGAATCGACCCAATACGCCCATTTTCGTCTGCCAGTTTCTGTTCTTGCAAATGGTGCGTTTCTTCCGCAATCTCCTCTCGACACATTTCGCAAATTCCTCTTATTTTCGAAGAGTTATAGCGCGTAGATTGAGAGGATAGCGCACCTTTCATTTCAGGGAAATACTTGTTTCGTAGTTGATATGCGCGCTCAATAAACTCATCCGGTAAATGCAGAGATTTTGCCACTTCTAATCCATACAGACGATTCCCCGGTCCTTCTTTTAAAACGCGGTCATATACTAAACAGTCCTTCTCGCGGTCATAATGTACGGCCATATGTCTGACCATAATATTCGTCAGTTCGCGTATTTCGTCGAATTTTAGTATTTCGTGAAAATGTGTAGCAAACAAAAATGTAGAGCGTTTTTTATGCAATTCCGTTAAACCGGAAACGAAAATACTGAGAGCCGACTCAGTCTCTGTTCCGGAACACAATTCATCGCCTAATACTAGACTATATTCATCTGCTGCATTCAAAATAACGCGGAGTTCGCTCATTTCCACGGCAAACATTGAGAGGTTTTTGAATAGATTATCATTGCCTAAAATGCGCGTAAAAATCGCCCTATACGGGCGATAGGTGAACGCAGAACACGGCACATACATTCCAGATTGGGCCATTATAACAGCAATCCCCAATGCACGTATAAGCGACGTCTTTCCCACTGCATTCGTACCATACAAGAGCATTCCTGTCTTGTCGCCACTTTTCGAGAGGCAAATGTCGTTTGTTACATATAGTTCTTGCATTTGTATATGTTCAATCAATACGTGCCGAAGGCCTCTCACATCTACATAAGACGACGTACTTTTCGAAGCAGTCGTTTCGTCTATCGTTGGTCGGCAATACCCATATTCATTCGCCGCATACACTTTTGACTGCAATACATCTATTCTCGCTACGAAATCCGACAACCTTTCCATCGTGTTTAAACAATGGATTTCCAACCTCTCTAAAAACTCCGCATATGCTTTCGATATAGTTGAATTGATAGTGTCGCGAATGGTCACTTTCTCGCGAATAATGTTATCTAGCAGATTAAATGATATCGTGTCGTTTGTCATTCCGGCCGATACCATTTGAATATCGGATACGGGAACAGAAATACTCGTTTTTCCAAATGAGAATACGATTTTCGCTTGCGCGTCTTTTTTCAACAATTCGCCGAAATGTTTTTTCAATGTAGCGCCGCGTTTCTTTGTCAATTGCAAAAATGTTCCCGTTTTCTCAGTTTCGTGTGCCTTTATATATTCTATCTGCTTTGAACTATCCAGTTTCGACATTAATGAATTGAATGTGCGCCGGATTTCTTGAAACATTTGTTCATTTTCCTGCATTTTTGTGAGTAATTCATCTAATTCCTCACTTACCCCGTGACGCATAATATTCTCATCAAAACTCGTTGTGGAAGAGCAGCCTTCGCATTTCTCCACAATCAAATTTGCCGAAATAAACTCGATAATGGAATGAATCCAAGACGCAACTTTTTTATTGGAATCCAAATCCGAATCAGTGTCCTCTGCAATAAAATATGCACAAAGGTCCGGTTTCGCGGAAAGTAAATGACCGTGTATGCGCTGAATAGCCAATACGGATTTATAGAGACGCGAAACCGAATCCGGATTCAGTTTCCTAGAAATCAATTGTCTGCTTATTTTCTCCATATCCGCCACTTCTCGCAGTGCCTTGCGGGATAATTCAACCAACCCATACACTTCCAACATTTTTGCGATGGCATCGTATTCCCTATTCAGCCATTTCGTTTCAAATGTGGGATGGACCATTTGATTCAAGAATTGTCTGCGACCAATCGCAGTTATACACTTATTCAAGAAAGTACAAACCGACCGCAAATGAGAAGACGACATATCCGCATCATCTGCTGCGCACGCACCATCATCGATAATATTCAATTGCCGCAAAGTATGATTCGCCAACACCATATTCGTCGATTGGTTATCGAATTTAGGGAGAGCAATTTTGCGGACAAGACTCGGGTTTCGTTCTTGAATAAAGTGGAGAAGATAGCAATAAGATTGTGTGCCAACAACATACGTGCGAAATTCATCGCAAATATCATACGTATCCTCTCGAAAAAACGACGACAATATATGGCGAATATATTTCTGCTTCCGACAATTTTCGACTGCATCATCTTCTTTAGGAGATGGATTCGGGCGCAATAAATGGATAGTTCGAGAGGCAACTCCAATATATTGCAATACTCGATTCGATTCGCGGTCATCGGTAAATGGTGTGATGAAAATCGTCTCTGATGGAGAATGGGTGCATACAAACCTCTCTAATGAATCGAATGTAGCGGGGACCATCTCGAAAACCGTCTCGTATTCAAAAATAGAAGAAGTGCCAGTGAATATATTGACAACGGCCGCACCGCAAATAATATGCTGCTTTGTTTTTGCCATTATTTTGGAAGAATAAAAATCAATCCAAATGCAGAGAATATTGTTTGTTATTTTTGCGTCGGCAGTATCTATATCCGACGGCAGAAATGTGCCAGGCGAATATACCCCCGACAACTCACGTGTCATTTTCCCACTATCCAACTCTTTCTGCGTATAGACAACTACAGTAAAATTCGCATCAACTGCATATTGAATATAGCGGTCTACATTGTAATCGCGAAACCCGGCCATAACGACGGTATCTTTCCCGTGTGTTTGTTTTTTATCCGTAATCGTAAGACCACCGCAAATTGTACTTACGTCTTCTATTCTAGAACGCGTAATTTGATTGGTTTGAGCGTCTCTTGTGGCATACATCTCGAAAAATGCACCCACTTGCATAAATAAAATTGTATTTTTACCGAACTTGCTGATAAATAATTCGGTCAATCGGAAATATTCCGTCTGCATAGAATTATCCTGATTGAATTTTTCTAAAGACATTGCACTTATAGTAATTGGGTATTAAAAAATAGTTATATGTTTCATCGCAAAATGTTTATGTCTATTTGTAATCTATTGTGAAAAACTACTAGGTGGGTATCACAGAGACTTCGTTTTTCTCGTTTGACTTCTTAATTTTGAAATTGACTTTGACTTCGTTTTTCTCGTTTGTATTTTCGATATTGTTTTATGCGATGCAATTAACGATTTTTTCATTTTGTATTTATTGCACTGTTTATGCGAGTCAAAATAGATAAAAACGGGAAGTCCATGCACCGGGTCGCGTTTACCGGTAAAACACAATTTCCCCTCACTCGACAGCAACACTTCATATTCGTATTTTTGCAAATAATGATGCAATGGTATTACGTGAGTTCCTTTCGGTATTATAATGCATATCATAATGTTACCAGTATCTGTATTTGAAATGAGTTTATGGTTGCTACGTTCATTACACGCCCATTCATACGAATAATTATACGATAAACTAGTAGATAATGGGCGACCAACTCTACGTTGTTTGTCTATTAAATCCACACTTACGTCGGAATAATAGCATCGATAAACGTAGAAGGTTTTTTGAACAGGTAGGATTTTCTCAAATACTCGTTCGATAGAAGAATTCATATTGGCCGGTCTAGGTATGATTTTGTCGGTAGGCATTCCAGTTTGAAACGCAAGTGATTCGTCCTCGAATTCCGTTAAAACAATACCTTTTAAGTCAGTAAAAACGTCGTCATAATAATGGTCTTTGTTTATATCCACTGCAGTTATATATTTATCCATATCTAAACTCGTTCCTTGCATTTCGTCCATAGACGGAGTCTGGCGAATCAATTCCTCCGGTTCGACCAAGAGCACATCAATAATATCATCATCCGTCATTTCATTTGCATTTTTTTTCAAATAATACTCTTTCATTTTCATCGCGGTTTCATCTTTATTGTTTTTCACCGCAACATTGATAGAATGCCATTCGTCGCGTTTTTTCCGTTTCAGTTCTTCTTTCTTTTTTAAAAAAGAATCACCCGTCAAGGATTTTATGTCAAGTTCAGTAAGACTTACATCGCGTTTTGCTTTATCTATTATTTTCTTCTCCGCATTTGCATTTGTAACTTCTGCCAGTTTATTCTTTACAATTATCAATTTGTTACGCAAATGTTCTAATTTGCGCTCCTTCTCAATCCGTTCCGATTCAATATATTCAAGCATCAATACATCACTATTTGCTTGGTCTTTTTCCAATTTACTTTCAAACCGTTGAAATTTACTTGACATAAATATATTATAATCCTGTATATTTTCAGTTGGAAAAGAAAATTGAAAACTTTAATTACTGCAAGTGAAGTGAATAAGACAATAAATGCAATACACTATTATCCAAAAATGGTCGAAAAAATGGACGATTATGGGTTCTTTTGCGATTTAGAAAGTTCCAACATAATGGAATATGACGAAGTGGAATATTATGTAGTTACTAAACGAACGCATTATGAAGTCCGACGAAAACTCTCTTCCCGACCAATTATAAAAGGCGACCCAAATACACAAGTCAACGACTTGGCTGCTGCAAAATCAAGTTTAGATAATCTCGATTGTCTAGGATTGCATCGGGAAGAACAACCTATCAAATGGGGATTCATAACATTTCTCAAAAGATTACCGCGCGACATATATTACTCCATTCTCATATGTTTTAATACATCTTCTTGTATATATCTCGTAATGAATCAACCGGAGTATAACAATGCAAATACACAATAACCAAATAATCCGATAAAAACGCGTCTATATGTTTGCTATGAAAACATATAGAATACATAAAAGGTACGTCCAATCGAAATATATGTAAACCCCATTTTTTCTAGTCATTCTTCGGTAGGTGTAATGTCTACCGGCGGAATTGTCCATTTCGCTCCAAAGGCGGGCCTCCCGTTAGGGAGGCCCTGTGTCGCTTATTAACGTCTATTCGCGGAATTGTCCCTCAAGAGGGACAACTCCGCTATATAGCGTTTGCATTTATCCATACAGATTTTTAATCTGTACGGATAGAGGTTAACGTCTATTTGTGGAATTGTCCCTCTAAATCGGAGATACCTTCGGTTGAAGCGGCACAAGGCCTCCCGTTAGGGAGGCCCGCCTTTGGAGCGACCAAGGGACAACTCCGCTATCACTCCGTATCACTACGTAGTGGCGTTTGCCGAAACTCAAATACGCAGTGATAGATTAAAAATCTATATGAGTAGACGTTAAAGCCCATTATTCAAATAGTTATACAGCAAATTATCTGGATTGTGGTTTTGTATTTCACCGCACATCATCATTGACGATTCATACATTTGCCGAAGAACGTCATTCGGACAAGACGTTCCAACGCGTATTAATCCTTTCTTAATAAGGTATTTCCGCATATCTTCTGCCGGTGTTTCTCGTATCTGTTGTTTCTTATTTAATACCTGCGTCCGAATTGTTTTGTTTGATATCAATACTCCTACCCGCGGATATACTTTCGATTTACCGACGCGAAATGTCCGAATGGTTGTCCGTTTTTGTTTTTTACTCGGTTTTAACAAATGTTGCTGTCGTCGCACCTGTTCCACCCGCTGTTTTTCTTCTTTCCGTTTTTCCAAGAATTGTTTCAATTCGGCTCTCTGCTGTTCCGGTGTGAGACGCGAAGAAATTGGTCTCTGTTCTCCTAAATTCAGCATTGAATTCGGTTTCGGGTTCAGACTCGGAAATGTACTTACGTTTGGCATCATTACCGGATTTGCAGGAAGACTTGATTGCGATTTCAGTGTTCTATATGTAGGCAACTTGCCGCCTTTCAGACAACCATATACCGGATTCGGCAAAGGAATACTCGGTAATTTGAGAGGAGGCGATTCTAACCCAACATCAACATTGCTGCTTAATATTTTATCCAAGACGGGAGATTGAAGAAGAGCCGAATTCGGCGTGACTGGATATTGTTTCAGCGTGGTGTTCGCATTCACATTGCTTATTTTTTGAGAGGATTGGTCAGATAACTTCTGCAAAAATGCCAACGACTCATCGAAATCGCTCTTGAATTCTTCGGCATAATTCTTGTCTCCTCCTCCCCCTACCGCAATAGCGGGAGAACAATCGCCATTCATCAGTCGTTTATACCGCTCCTCTTGATGCTTACGTAAATATTGAATCGCACGACGCTTTAATGTTTTTTCGATAGGGTCTTTCTTCTCGGAACGTATTTTGATTGGTTTCGGTGCAGTCGGGTTATTCTTCTTCGTTCGATTTCCTTTCATCGGAAACTTCAGAGAATTCGGGTCTACTATAATTCGCTTTCTCGGTTCTTCAGACATTGCAATATTCTTTTGAAAAGTGTGAGACTTATAAAATTGGGGGATTCTTTTTGCTTCTCTTTTAGCGATTATATATGCAAAAAATTGAAAGAGATAAATAGAAACAACTTAAACATAACAAGTGTAAAGAAACAACATCATTACGCAATTTATTCTAAACAACCAAGTCAAACCAAACAAACTCAAATCAAAAATGAACAACTCTTCTTCCTCTATCCACAAGACATTTCCTATTGTGGAAAAATCAATGATTCGTATCGGTGAAAAAGTGACTTTAAAAATCCCGCGTAGAGCGAAACCCGCCCTCATTCCAGAAGAAAACGAGACGACCCGTATGATTAAGAGAGAAATAGAAACCCAGGCAGAATTTGTCCGAATGGAGGAAGAGACCCGCTCGAAAATGGTGGAAAGCATTTTGCGTGACCACCGCCAACAATCCGATACAAGTGTGCATATCGAAGAATTACGCGCAAAAATACAAAAAGAAATCGACGCAATTACTACGACAGATGGGAAACACGTGGTCGACCATTTAGGTGATTACGTGGAAGAACCATATACCATCATCGAATCGTATTTCGCCGACCAACATCTTGCCAGGTTAGTAAGACACCAAATCGAATCCTATAATCATTTCATTAATTACCAGGCGGGAAGAACCATTCAGATGTTTAATCCTCTCCGCATCCACTCGGACAAACATTTGCTGGAATCGGGACATTATCTCCTCGAAATCGAGATTTCCTTTGACAACTTCAAAATGTATCCTCCGCAAATCCACGAGAACAATGGCGCGACGAAGACGATGTTGCCCCAAGAAGCAAAATTGCGCAATTTCACCTACGCATCCAGTATGACCGTCGATGTCCATATCAAATACATTATTCGCGATGGGGAAGACCCGGAAGTTCCGCGTATTGTGGAAAAAACACTCCCGAAAAAAATCAATATAGGGAAAATGCCAATTATGTTAAAATCGTCTATCTGTGTGCTTACGCAGAACCCACACATTCCTCCTGCATACACTGGAGAATGCCCGCTCGATTGTGGCGGTTATTTCATCATCAAAGGTTCAGAAAAGACAGTGTTAGGACAAGAACGTGCGGCGGAAAATCGCATCTACTGTTTCGACGGCAAAAATACGACAAAATGGAATTGGTTCGCCGAAATCAAATCCGTGCCCGATTACAAATGCATTTCGCCTAAACAACTCGATATGATGATTGCCAGTAAAAACAACGGGTTCGGGAACGGCATTTATGTGACGATTCCTCGATTTAAATCACCCATCCAACTATTTACGCTTTTCCGCGCACTCGGCGTTTTGAGTGACCGAGAAATCTGCGAATACATTTTGCTAAATATCGAAGACCGCAATCAAGCAGAAATGTTGGCGTGTCTGGAAGCAAGTATTATCGACGGCAATAAATATTCGACACAAGAAGAATCACTGCGTCATATTGTCAGTATGGTGGCATTCACGCCTATCAATATGGACAAAGAAACCGGTGCTAAGAAAAAACGCGATTTTGCGATTGAAGTTCTCAGCACAGATTTACTGCCTCATTGCAGAACTACCAAGCAGAAATTGTATTTGCTAGGCACAATGGCAAAAAAACTAATTCAGACCAGTCTCGGATGGTTGCCGCCGGATGACCGCGATTCGTATGTGAATAAACGCATTGAATTAACGGGAACACTGCTAAATAATCTATTTCGCAACTACTTCAACAAGTTGGTGAAGGAAATGCAGAAGAAGATTATCAGCGAGATTAATACGGGTTCGTGGCGCACCAGCAACGACTACGAGAATATCATCACAATGAACAATATTTACAAGATAATGAAAACGACCACGATTGAGAACGGCATTAGTCGTGCGCTTTCTACTGGCGATTTCAGCATTAAACAGTCAAATAGCAGTAAAGTCGGTGTCGGTCAAGTCGCCAACAGATTGACCTATTTAGGCACACTAAGCCATTTGCGTCGTATCAATACTCCTTTGGAAAAGAGCGGTGAATTAATCGACCCTCGTAAATTACACGGAACAACCTGGGGATTTCTCTGTCCGGCGGAAACCCCGGAAGGTCAAAGCATTGGCGTTGTGAAAAACATCAGTTATATGGGCCATATTACTATTCCGACCAACAGTGCGTCCTTATACGAATACGTCGAACCGTGTATAACCAAAGTCGATGATGTTGCATCGCCCACTGAATTATACGACAAAGTCAAAGTGTTTGTCAATGGTATCTGGTTAGGTGTAACAGACGACCCAGTCAAACTTTATTCGGAAATGAAAGACAAGAAGTATCGCGGCATTATCAATATCTATACGTCGGTCGTGTTTGACTATAAAGCGATGGAAATACGCATCTGCAATGACGGTGGCAGATTGACACGTCCAGTGTTGAGAGTGAAAGACAACCGTGCATTATTGACACTAGATATTGTCCGCCGAGTTGGTAACCGCGAATTGTCTTGGAATGACCTCCTGACAAATTGCCGCATTCCCGAATCGGTCATTGAATACATCGACCCCGAAGAACAAAACCACACGATGATTGCAATGAAATCGAAGAATTCCTATTTGCAGGATATTGGGATGAAAATCAACTATACACATTGCGAAATTCATCCCAGCACCATATTCGGAGTCCTTGCCTCGTGCATCCCTTTTCCGGAACACAATCAAGCGCCGAGAAACACGTACCAATGCGCTATGGGTAAGCAAGCAATTGGAATTTATTGCACCAATTACGACCAGCGTATGGACAAGACCGCCTATGTATTAACATACCCTAGCAGACCATTAGTCGATACGCGCCTGATGAATTTTATCCATCTCAACAAGATTCCTTCCGGTTCGCAAATCTATGTAGCCATTATGACACACACCGGTTATAATCAGGAGGATAGTGTGCTGATAAATAAGGGAGCAATTGACCGCGGACTCTTTATGGCGACTATCTACCATACAGAGAAAGACGAAGACAATAATGTAGTTCGTGACGAAATAAAACGTTGCAAACCAATTCCAGCAAAGACAAAGGGTATTAAATTCGGCAATTACGAAAAGTTGAATGCACACGGATTTATACCCGAAAATACCCTGGTGGAAAATCGCGATGTCATTATTGCCAAAGTAGTACCCATTAAAGAAAATCGCAATGATCCCACCAAAATCGTCAAATTCGAAGACCAAAGCAAAACATATAGAACAACAGAAGAATCATATATTGATAAGAATTATACTGGACGCAATGGCGATGGATATGATTTCGCAAAAGTGCGTGTCCGAACACTGAGAAAACCAGTATTAGGCGATAAATTCTGCGCTTTGCCAACACAACAAGTTCTTACAGATAAAGGATGGGTCACAATGCTCGAATTAGACCCGACGGTTCATATGGTCTGCACCCTTAGCACAGAAGGCAAATTACATTATGAATACCCATCCGCAAAATTTGCGTTTGACCACAATTCAGTGGACGGTGCCGATGAACCCCTATATAGTGTGAAGAATAAACAGGTGGAAATTGTATGCACGATGAATCACAAATTGTATGTGCAGACTCGCCCAGCATTCCAGAACGGTGGTCCATTTGAATTGATGGAAGCGAGACATATTGCGAAAAAAGAGGGAGAGGCAAAAGGCAAACAGGTCCGATTCCAGAAAACGATGGAGAATGCCTACCCAGATGTAGAGACGATTCGCATTGGCGACGTAGATTATAATATGGATGCGTGGTTGCAACTGTTGGGGATGTTCGTGAGCGATGGGTGCTCAGATAATTGCAATAATAATATTCACATAACCGTATTTAAAGACCGGAAAATCGAATTTATAACAAAGTGTCTAAACCTATTAAATATTCACTATACTAGACGTTCTGACGGAAACTTTTACATTTCCGGCTCAAAAACCCCAGATGTATGCAAACATTTCAAACAATTATCTGTCGGCGCATCCAATAAATATTTACCGGAATATGTTTGGAATCTTTCTCAGCGCCAGTCGCGCGTATTATTGGAAGCATTATTACAGGGTGATGGGAGCACAATGAAATACAAAGGCGAAGATTCATTCAGCCGATATGGAACAATAAGTTCTCAATTAGCAAACGATATTTCCAGATTAGCACTCCATTGTGGTTGGTCAGGAATTGTTAAAATCGCAGAAGAACCCACCGGAGTTGCACGTGTAGGAAAAAGAAATGTTGGTCCTCAAGCCGGTCAAGAAATATCAGTGACTTTGCAACACACATATTACAAGGTAAGTATTATTCGCGAACAGAACCAACCGTGGATAAACAAGAAAATAAATGAATCCAATACGGAAGCAAGACTGCCATACAGCGGAAAAGTATATTGCATTGAAATGCCAAGTTCCCACGTCTACTATATGCGTGAATCGATGCAAAGTCCTTGCTTGATAATTGGAAATTCAAGTCGTCATGGGCAGAAAGGAACTTGCGGAAACATAATACCGGAGCGTGATATGCCATTTACACGGGACGGTTTGAAGCCGGATATAATCATTAATCCTCACGCGATTCCGTCACGTATGACGATAGCACAGTTGAAAGAGACACTTTTAGGAAAAGTGTTGGTGGAGTTGGGTATATTTGGAGACGGGACGAGTTTCGGTGATTTAGGAATCAAGACAATAGCGAAGGAGTTGCAGAAGTTGGGATATGAGAGTTACGGGAATGAGATAATGTATAATGGAGTTACGGGGGAACAAATGGAGACGAGCGTATTTATTGGTCCAGTGTTTTACCAGCGACTGAAGCATATGGTAAATGACAAGCAACATAGCCGAGCAATAGGACCAATGGTGAATTTAACAAGACAACCGGCGGAAGGTAGAAGTAGAGATGGCGGTTTCAGGGTAGGAGAAATGGAACGTGATGTTATGATTGCACACGGCGCGTCAAATTTCTGCAAAGAAAGATTGTATGATGCTTCAGATAAATACAGCGCACACGTTTGCAAGAAATGCGGATTATTGGCTGCGGTGAACGCTGGATTACGAGGTGCGCACGGGGGGGTTATCGGAAAGAAAGACGGAATGTCGGAATTCACGATTCATAGGTGTGGAACTTGCGGGAACACGACGGATTTCGCCCGAGTGGATATTCCTTACGCATATAAATTGTTGTCACAGGAGTTGCAGACAATTAATGTGGCGCCCAGGTTAGTAGTGGATTAACTTCTATCTCATACAGATTAACGTCTATTCGCGGAATTGTCCCTCTTGAAGCGGCACAAGGCCTCCCGTTAGGGAGGCCCGCCTTTGGAGCGACCAAGGGACAATTCCGCGAATAGACGTTAATCTATACGGATAGACGTTAAAAATATATGTGTAGAGAGTTCTGAATATTCGAAAGGTAAGAATTTATAAAATAATTATGTTATAACATTTTTTACCCCTTACTAGAAAATGTTATCGTATGTATAAAAATTGGAATAATTATAATATATATATGTCATTTCCAACTGCAAACGCTAGAGGTATATATTCTACTAAATGGGTAAACCCTGCTTACGCGGGACCAATATTTAAAATTAGACGTAGTAATAATGATACGTCGGATTTCTATGTTAGCGCAGACGGGGCAACCATAACTACTGGACAGAACGGAGCAGGCACAACTTTAAGCAGTTGGTTAGGAGCATCAACCGCATATGTTAATACATGGTATGACCAATCTTTATTAGGCAACCACGCTACTCAACCTACAAACGATAATCAACCGTCATTTGACACTACCGGTAAATACATAGTTTTAGATGCCTATCCTGGTTACGGAAAATTATTCGATTTGTCGAATGGAACGGTCCCAACTGGTAATACGTCATATACTGTGATAGTAAAACACGGCGCGGTGAATAGTACGGGTCGTATGCCGTTCCTAACTTCTGGTAATGGTGAGAATAATAAATATAATTTATTTGCGCAAGAGGATTCAAAATATATGAACTTCTGGTACTTTAACGATTTTATCAATTACGGATATTATCAGCCGGATAATACAGTTACATGGAAATACGACGGCACAAATCGTTATTTTTACCAAAATGGTTCGTTACATGCAGTAGCTGCGTCTAGCGGAAAAAACACAGATTCAGCTAAAAATTATATAGGATGGACGGCAAACGTGGGCACTAATGCTTATTTAAACGGTCAATTATATTCTTTATATATTTATGGCTCTGCATTAGATGACGCAACGCGTAAATTAGCGGAATCTCCGAATTATACGTACGGCGGATACGATATTCGTAGTATGATTAGAGGTAGTAATGGAACAACGACTACCGGAAAAGAATACATAGGATTTCCATCTTCTGGTGAGACGAACATACCTAGGAACGAACAACTGCAATTTCCGGGGTATTTTTTAAATGGTTCTTTGTATACAACATACAAGGCAACATATATGGAATATACGGCAGGCACAAGCTCAACGGCAGATAGAATACCCGAATGGTGTAATTATGTAAAAGTATTAATGTGCGGAGGTGGTGGTGGAGGAGGAGGTGCTGGCGGTTTTTCGGTTTATTTGCCCGGTTATTTTGCGGGTAGCGGTGGTGGAGGTGGTTCTGGGACACAGGCTGCGTATATGCTTTCTAAACCGACCAATAGTACTAATACGTATACGGTTAGTGTAGGATATGGTGGAAATGGTGGAGGTGTCGGTTCAGCCAATGGCTCAAATTATGGCGGTCTAAACTTTTCTGGGGGTAACGGTGGGGCTGGAGGCACCACTACTATAACTATATTCGGTAAGACATTAAGTACTTCTGGCGGAGGTGGCGGAGGTGGCGGAGGTGGCGGCGGTCCTGAGGGCGGCGGTCCTACTGCTGGAGGTCCTGGTGGAGGTGGAACCATTATAATACCCGGTAATAGTTCTGGTGATGTTTATTTAATTAACTCGATTTACGGTTCAAATGGGAATTCCGGAAGTGCAGGCGGAATTGTCTATGGTAACTCTGCCAAACCTGGCGGAAGTGGCGGAAGCGGAAATTTTGCCGTTTCAAATTGGTCGCAAAAGCACGCCGTCCGAACGGGGGGCAATGGCGGAGCCTCCACTAACGGAAACGGGAACCAGGGCAGTCCCGGTGAGCCAGGATATCTCGTTATCTATTTCTTCGCAACATTACCAGATATAATAATAAACGGAAATTTTGCTTCGCCAATAATTGTAAATAATACTACTGAAACTATAGGTACCGGTAAAGTTCTAGGATGGGAGTCTGATGCTCATTTGATTAACAGTTCAGGTATATGGAATTTTCCAATGCCGTATCCAGCTGGGAACCAAGCGGTGTCTCTTCAACATCAGACGTTCATTAAACAATCCTCGATTCCGTTGAAACGTGGAACTTATAGACTATCATTTCGCGCTTGCGGAAGACCTGGATCTTCATACGGCGCAAATCCAATAAAGATAATATTTGGTTTAAGTGGTGAGAACACAGAACGACAAACATTTACGCCGGGAACTACTTGGGAATTACGTCAATACCACTATACCGTAAGTACTGATAATAATTATGAATTAGGGTTTTATGGAACAGCACCTAGCACGCAAGATAAATCAACCGCTATTCAAGATGTTTATTTGACTTTAGAGAATTTATTACTAATACTTTTACAAAATGGCAATTTTACTCAGCCACAATTATCAAACGATAGTTTTCAAAGTATAACTAGCAATAATAGTGGTGTTCAAGGATGGAATTTTGATGCTGTATTGATTAACAATTCATTCGCGTGGAATTATCCGAGACCGTACCCAGCTGGGGACCAAGCGGTGTCTCTTCAACGGACGGGGTCCATTAAACAATCCCCAATTCCATTGAACAGTGGAACCTATAAAATATCATTCTATGCTTGCGGAAGAACCATAACTAATTCAAATCGAAATCCAATAGACATAATATTTCGTTTAACTACTGATACTACCTTAGTTCGAGAAAGATTTACGCCCGGATATACCTGGGAATTAGTTGAACGCAATTACACTATAACTAGCGGTAATTACGAATTAGGGTTTCTTGGAACAACTGTCTCGGACGATAAATCAACAGCTATTCAAGATGTTCGTTTAATCGTAGTATCATAATCCTCTACTCATATAGATTAACGTCTATTCGCGGAATTGTCCCTCGGTCGCTTCGCTTCAAGAGGGACAACTCCGCTATCACTACGTATCCGCGTTTGCATTTATCCATACAGATTTTTAATCAGTACGGATAGAGGTTAAAAATCTATCACTGCGTATTTGAGTTTCGGCAAACGCGGATACGTAGTGATAGTGGAGTTGTCCCTCGGTCGCTCCAAAGGCGGGCCGTCGGACCTCCCTAACGGGAGGCCTTGTGTCGCTTCAACCAAAGGTATCTTCGATTTAGAGGGACAATTCCACGAATAGGCGTTAACCTCTACTTATACAGATTTTTAATCTGTATGAATAAATGCAAACGCGGATACGTAGTGATAGCGGAGTTGTCCCTCAAGAGGGACAATTCCACGAATAGACGTTAATCTAAATGAGTAAAGGTTATGCGGTAACTGGTATTTACTCGTTTGCATTACTTTTTACATCACTCCATCAAACAAATAATCCGTCGTCCCTCGTTGTTCATTCTTCTTGATTTGTCGATACACCTTGTCAATATTCTCCACCACATTTGCCAATATCACTTTATCCGCCACAATTTCAGTCGCCGGATTCACTGTCTCCGTCAGCAATTCCACTGCCATATACATCACATACCGCCTCTTCTTCGCCATTGCAGTCGTATATTTCACCCGAAATATATCCAACAGTCCTTCCATCACTTTCTTAATAAACAAATCCGCACGAGCTTCGCACGCCTCCATAATCGCATCCCACATCATCCATATCACATCGCCGCGGTATTTCCGGTCTTCTACATAGTCCCGATTATCGCACCGCACAATTTGTTTCCGTGCTTTGCATACTCCATCAAATTCAATCATCCATTCTATCCAATAACAACACATTGTCATATTCTTTGACGCTAATTGATATGCAAATTCATTCACTGCAATGAATAATTCGTGGGGGTCACCTCGGCGTCGGAATGCTCCGCCAGCGTATTCCGTCGATGGTGCTTTCAATCTATCTGTCATCTGTGTCATATCAAACTCCTCTTGTCTCTGTATCTTCACCGCTTCGAAACTCGGTTTTCTCTGTGAAAGTGTCAAATTGCATATGACCTCTGCAAACACTTTGCGGATTTCGGCGTGATTCCGCAGATTCAGTTCATTCGTATAAAGTCCTTCGCTCACGATATTCTTGAATACTTTGAACCTAGACGCGACGTAAATCGGCATTTTCGGATTGCCTAAATGGATATGTTTTGCCATAAAATGGAAAATATTCTCCCAAGCATCTAAGAATTGGCCAGCGCAAATCAATTCTGCTGACCAATAACACGCTTGTTCTATCCGACCTTGAATCATATTCTTCAGCATCTGATTACGCACTTCTATTTTTTTGTATCCGGAAAACGTAATTCCTTTAAAATCAGATAAAGACCGAATGTCGTCAATATCGCACAACCTCTGCAATTCCATTTCTATAACAATATGCAATAATGATTGTATTGTATATTGACCGAGAACTGACCTATTTTATCTTCGCCTTTTTGACCAAAATGATTTTTTCCAAAACGATGGTTTTGACCAATATTGCAAGGTCCAGTATGTTGCCGGCGTAACGACTTCTTCTTGCGAACCGCTTAATGGTGTTCCGGACAATGCATTCGATAGTGGTGATGCGCCTACAGAATTTTGCGAAAATAACCGAATTGTATATTCTTTTACTACGGTCAAATTATGTATTGTAATTGGTGATGTAGATGTGTTTGCATTCACAGCGTTTCCGCCATCCACCGTATAATAATAAGTAGTGGGCGACGGATACCCTCCGGCAGAACCTGTAAATTCTACATTCAATCCATTTGCTACTGACAATATTCTCGTTATGGTCGGTGCACCACCTAGAATATAAGGAATGGCGCTCACAACATTCGATGATATATCGCCCGCACTATTCCTCGCTAATACATAGACCGAATTACTGACTGCTTGTGTCAAATTCAATATATCAAATGGACTCTGATTTGATGGGACGAGATTTAATGGCCCGCCATTCAACGAATAATAGTAGGTTGGTGCTGGGTTTGCTCCAGTAGAAACGGTAAATGCAACTGTCAGTTTATTTGTTCCAGATTCTACATTGGTAATCGAGGGAGGCGTTCCGAGCAAATAAGGTGTCTCCGTAACAGGATTCGACGATATATCACCAGCCAAATTGTTTGCAATCACATAGACTGTCTTTTGAGAGGTTAATCCAGTAATTGTAAATGGAGATGTTATTGGTCCGGGTTCTCTGTTTATGCCATCGTAAGAATAATAGTAGGAAAATGAAGAAGGGTTTCCTCCAGATGCATTTGTAAAAGTGACGATTAGACTATTTATTCCGGAAGAAATATTCGTTATTGATGGGGGATTTCCGAGCAAATAAGGTGTCTCTGTAACGGGATTCGATGATATATCACCAGCCAAATTGTTTGCAATCACATAGACTGTCTTTTGAGAGGTTAATCCAGTAATTGTAAATGGAGATGTTATTGGTCCGGGTTCTCTGTTTATGCCATCGTAAGAATAATAGTAGGAAAATGAAGAAGGGTTTCCTCCAGATGCATTTGTAAAAGTGACGATTAGACTATTTATTCCGGAAGAAATATTCGTTATTGATGGGGGATTTCCGAGCAAATAAGGTGTCTCCGTAACAGGATTCGATGATATATCACCAGCCAAATTGTTTGCAATCACATAGACTGTCTTTTGAGAGGTTAATCCAGTAATTGTAAATGGAGATGTTATTGGTCCGGGTTCTCTGTTTATGCCATCGTAAGAATAATAGTAGGAAAATGAAGAAGGGTTTCCTCCAGATGCATTCGTAAAAGTGACGATTAGACTATTTATTCCTTGTGAAACATTACTAATAGTTGGCTTACTGCCCAGTAAATAAGGAGTTACTGTTGAACCGTTCGATATTACATTTCCGGCATTATTACTCGCTATTACATAGTAAGTAGTAGTCGTCGTTACTCCAGAAACATCTATAGATGTTGTAATAAATTGGGTTCTCGCTGTAGTATTTGCGTCGTTAACGGTAGAGTAATAATAAGTGACCGGTAGCGTTCCGGTGGTTTCTTGCGTATATGCTATACGAATCGCGCCAGATGAATTTAATACAGGTACAGCGGTTAAGAATGGTATGCTTCCAAGCATAAAAGGTGTCCCAGATGAAGTAGCAAGCGAACGTACAGTCCCGGCAGAGTTGTCTGCAATAATATAGAATGTGATGCTTGTTGATATGTCTGTAATAACTAGCGGAGATGTCGTTGTTCCGGGTCCTAGTTTGGTTGTTCCGTCAATGGAGTAATAGTATCTGGTTGGTAATGTCCCCAACGGTGACTGACTAAATGCAATAGAAAGTTGATTTACACCAGGAGTAATTGCACCAATAGTAGGTGCTCCTCCAAGTATAAAGGGTGTCCCAGATGCCCCAAGTGAAATCAAATTGCCTGCTGGATTTTGAGCAACAATATAGACAGTCCTTGTAGTTGTACCACTAATATCAAATGGAGACACTACTGGTCCTATTCTACCGGCCCCGTTCGATAAATCAGTATAGTAATATAATGTCGGAGAGGTTCCGCGTAATGACTGATTAAAAGTAACTGTTAATTTATTGATACCTGGAGTCAAAGATATAGTGGGAGTCGTTCCATATGCGTTTCCTGCAACAATATTCGATGAAATATCCCCGGCAATGTTTCGAGCAACTACATATACATTGTAAGAACTAATATCTGTTATATTTGATATGTCAAACGTTCCCGTACTTGATGTATTATTTGGGGTTGAATAGCTAATATCATTCAAGTAATAACGGTATGTTGTGGGAGACGTACCAGTATGTTGTTGTGAATATGATATTGTAAATTTATTTGTCCCAGAAGTTACAGTTAAACTTGGAATACTGCCTAATACGTATCCTATCTGAAAATTCGATGAAATATCTCCAGCTAAATTATTTGCGATTATACATATATTATAAGGGTTATTGCTAATCAGATTTGTTATAGTGAATGATGGATATGTGGCGGTTCCGGCATTAGATGTCCCATCAAAAGAGTAATAGTATGTAGTAGGAGAACTTCCCAATACGTCCTGTTTATGTGTAACGGTTAGTGAAGTGGCTCCGTTAGAAACGACATTTTCAATTATTGGTTTGCTTCCTAGAAATGCAGTTTGCACATTATATACAGTTGAATATCCAGATACCCAAGCGGTTGAGTAGGCACGTAATATAACATTGTAAGTTGTGCCAGATATTAATTCCGGAATTAATAGTGGCGACGTTGTTCCAGTATCGGTAAAACTTACACCATTATTAATTGAATATGATATCCCTGTTAAATTAGGACTGCCAACATTTGGCATATTAAACGAAATTAATAAAGAAGTCAATCCGGCTGTTATATTTGTAATATTCGGCGGATACGTTGGGCGAATTGCGTTTGAAGCTAAAGACATTCCAGCTCCGTTATAAGACTTTAATGAAACTATTCCACCAGACGAATTAATAATTATTGGAGAAACCGTCGTTAATGCATCCACATAATTTATCCCATCTATAGAGTAATAGTATGTATTAACTGTCTGCGTAGGAGGTTGAAATTCAACTGATATGGATAACCCGTTTGTAGCTACCGTTACGTATGTTATTGTTGGTGAGTCAGGCGGTAACTGCGGAACAATTGGCGTATAATTAATAAACAATGTTTTTACATTTACCATTGGACTACCTGAAGCAGTTATCATTGCAGTTAACGAAAGACTATTACCACCGGAAATTGACATTGCACCAAATCCATTACTACCGCACGAATAGACATTTCCGGTACTTGTCAAAGCAATCGTCGCACCTATAAAACCCATAGTCGTAACGGCAGTAATTACTCCAGTTTCTCCAGATGGCAACGGTAAACAAGAAATTAATCTTGTATAAGTAGTGCCGACCGTTCCGGTTCCCAAAACAGAACTAGTATTTACGCCACATCCATATACTTTTCCGGTTGATGTTATTACAAAGGATACATTTGAACCGGTAGATATCGCTGCCGGAATGCCGTTGGTCACCGCTGATAAATCCATTGGAACCCAAATCAACGAATTCGTTGTACTGCCGTAACCGAGTGATGCGCCTGTTCCAGTTCCGTATATTTTATTATTTGTAGTCAATAGTAATACGTGTCCAGTAGAAACAGATATTTGTTTTACACTTCCTATATTTACTGACCCACTTACATTTACTGGTGTTGCGAGTTGAGTTGGATTTAAAGTACTGCCGGTTGATGTATTAATACCCAACAATGAATTCGCGCCACACCCCCAAACGGTTCCATCATTCATTAGTAATATCGTAGTTAAACCGGAATTTTGCATATCTATCGGATATCTAGGTGAATAATTCGCAATAGACATAGTTGCTAATTCAAAAGAAGCTGGATTTGTTGTTGAACCGGTACCGAAAAGTCCAGCTGAATTACTACCCATTCCATAAACTGCACCATCATCCGTTAAAAACATCATATTTGCATTAGAACCGACATTACTGAACTGTCTTATTACTTTTTTAGATGGCGCCTGAGTATAAAATAATGTACATTCCGCAAAAGAGGACCTAGTACCACCCACCGTCACCGAGTTATTCAAAAGATACCCAGATGCATTGGATCCCGACGCATACATCTTGCCGTCTGAATATGATATGTAACATACTGAAGTCCCACCCCCAAATGAAAGTATTGTGCTCGATGAATTTAAATCTGTTAATTTTGTAAGATTCGCAACATTTGAATTATTGCCTAATCCTAGTTGTCCGGCTGTATTTCGACCACACGCCCAAATTGCTCCACTATTGTCTAACATAAGAGTTATCGGATAATGAAAATCAAACACATAACTGTACTGTTCAATGTCGCTATTAAAATATTTTCGGTCTATATTTACGGTAAATTTTCGTGTATTTTCTGCATCATATTCCGTAAAACGCCAATTTCCGCCATAATTCGGATTACCGGTTGATACTGGATTTGCATAAATAACAACATTCGCGTTATTCGACAAGTTATAATAATAATTCTGCCATTGTGCGTCATTCAGTGTATTACACCCAAAAAAATCAATCGTATGTATATTCATTTTTGAAATTGCCGAAATTAACCACTTCACATTTTGTTCGTCCATATAATTTGCATTTTCTACAAACATCGATTCTTCAAACCGCATACCAGAATCAGTTGAAAATACAAATCCAAATCTACGAACATTTAATATGAACTGCTCCAATTTAATGCTCACTTTACATTTGTCTGTTGCGTATATATGTAGGTCAGTTTTGTGTGAAATTTGATTATCATATAAATGGATGTGGTCTAATATAGAACTTAATTCATTTCGTTTCGTTTCTTCTGAATGATATAATATAGCTAATGTTTCAGTGTTAATATAAGAGGACAATGCATCTGAATTGATTACACTATGTTCATCTATAAACAGTAGGTTTTTTATTGCAGATATATGTTTTGTGCCATATTGAAAATTTCGACGCAAAAAATAAGGTTCCAAATTACCGTACTTCATAATATTATTCGGTATATTATGAAAACATATTATTGTCTAACGTCTATTCGTAGAATTGTTCCTTGGTCGCTTCGCTTTACGGTCGCTTCGCTTTACGGTCGCTTCGCTTTACGGTCGCTTCGCTTTACGGTCGCTTCGCTTTACGGTCGCTTCGCTTTACGGTCGCTTCGCTTCTTGAGGGAAACTCCACTATAACTTTATATAACTACGTAGAGGCAGAGGCTAAATATTACACCGTTTTAGTTCATTCATCGGCTCGCGCAAATAAATATTATAACAATTCCATATTGGATAATTCGCGCATATATCTTCGACTGCTCGTCTCTACAAGCAATCCATTTGCATATATTCCGTAATTCATATAATAATCGTCATTTTCCAACGCAAGATGATATATAGTGAATGTTCCCGATTTTTCATATATTTCCGCCCTTTCGTCGACGCACGCCGGTAACCTATATTTGTTGTCTGTTATGTATATTTTCCGATTCACTTCGATTGTCCGTCTTCGTTCCTCCGCATTCTTAAATTCATCTACCAAAATACAATGGCAGCCAGTCAATATCAAGTCCTCATTCGTCATTTCCGGATAATTCTTTTTCGTGCATTTATACAGACGATTCTTGTGTCTTTCTCCCGCCGCATAGTTATTCTTCACCGTTGTCTTGCCAATCATTTCCACCGCAACATATCCGTGTCTCAATGTTTTGACTAATGTGCCTCTCCGGATGTTCTTGATTGACACATACTCTTCTTCAAATCGGTCTTTATTAAAGCACAATATACGGGCATTCTCACCGAAGCAGGGTATTTTCGGCGGATTATTGTTCGGCGCGGATATGAAATACTCCACCAATGTCAAGTAATTAAATGCATAACTATTCGTATAGTTGTCGCCCGGATTCAAATAAACCGATTTGGCGTCGCTCAATGCGGCGATACCAGATGTCAAGTTGCCATTGATATAAACGCGGAGAGGTAAATTTCCACTATCAGCAGTATGATTAAATGTATAATACGGGCTAGCCAAAAACCCGGTTCCCACATTCGATATAGTAAGTATATATGATTTATAGAAGGACAACCACGGACCGACTACAGGGAACAATTCGACACTATTAATCGCCAATTGACTATGCATCACATTTCCGCCAGAAAGAGCCGTTCGTCCTCTGCCTATCTCGATTATGGACCAATCTGCATATGATGACGATATTGGGTCGGATGTCAAACTGCCGGCGAATATCCATAATCCGGAAGACACCAGATAATAATAAAACCCGACAACGATTGTCCCGTCGTCATTAATATTTGCATTGCATATATAAAGCGTGTTGGTAGGGAATCGCGTATTTGTATTGTCCTCGAATGACACTTCAAAGGATTTAAATCCGGACCCAGAAACATCATTCGTATAACTCTCGATTTTCAATATGCCTGCATAATTCACATAAGCAGTAACGTATTCATATCCAGTTGGCGATGATGGATTGGAAGGACCTTGTAAATACAGAATTTGACTGCAGTTGTAGGAATGTTGATTCACCCAAGACGATGAGAAGTCGCGGATTTGGAAAGCGACATTGATAGAGTTCGTCACTATTTCGTTCAATCGAACAAGAAGAGGAACTCCAGTAGCTTGAAGTGAAAATGTGCTTCCGGTAATATTGGACGCCGCAATATAAAACTGCGTTGGCACATTGATTGTCGGCACTACTAAAGGAGACGAAGCGACGCCGGACCCCAGCAAGGAAAGGCCATTCAACGAATAATAATAAGTCGAAGCCGGCACACCAACATTACTCTGCGTAAAGGAAACCCTCAATTGATTGTATTCCGACACGACGCTCGTAATAACCGGAATACTGCCACTTAGGTTTGGTGTCCCAGAAGATGCATCCGAAACTACATTTCCAATCGAGTTCGACGCAATAATATAGAAAGACGTTGTAGCAGAAATATCCGATATGACTAATGGAGAGGATGCGACGCCCGACCCTAACAACGCAACACCGTCATATGAATAATAATACATTGGTGCAGGAGACCCGACAACACTTTGTGTAAATGCAATACTCAATTGATTTGTTCCAGATGTAACAGCGGTAATAATTGGTGCAGTTCCTACATAATTTGGTGTCCCAGAAGATGCATCGGAGACTGCGTTGCCGACCGAGTTTGATGCGACAATATAAAACGTCGTTGTAGCAGAAATGTCGGATATGACTAATGGAGAGGATGCGACACCCGACCCTAACAGCGTAACGCCGTCATATGAATAATAATAAGTCGGTGCAGGGGACCCGACAACACTTTGTGTAAATGCAATACTCAATTGATTTGTTCCAGACGTAACAGCGGTAATAATTGGTGCAGTTCCTACATAATTTGGTGTCCCAGAAGATGCATCGGATACTACATTACCGGCCGAGTTCGATGCAACAACATAGACAGTAGTTGTAGCGGAAATATCGGATATGACTAAAGGAGAGGATGCGACACCTGCGCCAAATAGATTGACTCCATCGTACGAATAATAATAAGTAGGTGCCGGCTTTCCCAATCGCGTTTGTGTAAAAGCCACACTGAGTTCATTTGTTCCAGGTGTAATGCTTGTAATTACTGGAACACTACCTAAAAAGGGTTGGACTCCAGTCGCTGTGTTTGAAAATAAATTACCTAGTGGGTTTGATGCAACAACCGAAAATGGCGTTGTGTCAGAAATATCGGTTATGACTAATGGAGAGGATGCAACACCCGTTCCTAAAAGCGCGACACCATCCAAAGAATAATAATAGGTTGGCAATGGACTGCCCGTTTTTGTTTGTTCAAAATCGACAGTCACTTGATTTTCTTCAGTTGTCACCATAAATATGACAGGAACTGTTCCTAAATAATCAGGTGTTGCGGAAGAAACATCAGATACTGCATTACCGGCCGAGTTCGAAGCAACAATATAGAACGTTGTTGTAGCGGAAATATCGGATATGACTAAAGGAGAGGATGCTACTCCCGAGCCTAGCAGTGTGGTCCCATCCAGCGAGTAATAATAGGTGGGAGAAGGAGACCCTGCATTCGTCTGTGTAAATGCAACTGACAATTGATTCGTTCCTGGCGTGACAGTATCAATAGTAGGCGCAGAACCAACATAATTTGGTGTGCCAGAAGAAACATCAGATACCGCATTACCGGCCGAGTTCGAAGCAACAATATAAAACGTTGTTGTAGCAGAAATGTCGGATATGACTAAAGGAGAGGATGCCACCCCCGAGCCTAGCAGTGTGGTCCCATCCAGCGAGTAATAATAGGTGGGAGCAGGAGACCCCGCATTCGTCTGCGTAAATGCAACTGACAATTGATTCGTTCCTGGCGTGACAGTATCAATAGTAGGCACAGAACCAACATAATTTGGTGTGCCAGAAGAAACATCAGATACTGCATTACCGACCGAGTTCGAAGCAACAATATAGAACGTTGTTGTAGCAGAAATGTCGGATATGACTAAAGGAGAGGATGCCACCCCCGAGCCTAGAAGTGTGGTCCCATCCAGCGAGTAATAATAGGTGGGAGCAGGAGACCCCGCATTCGTCTGTGTAAATGCAACTGACAATTGATTCGTTCCTGGCGTGACAGTATCAATAGTAGGCACATAACCAACATAATTTGGTGTGCCAGAAGAAACATCAGATACTGCATTACCGGCCGAGTTCGAAGCAACAATATAGAACGTTGTTGTAGCAGAAATGTCGGATATGACTAAAGGAGAGGATGCCACCCCCGAGCCTAGAAGTGTGGTCCCATCTAATGAATAGTAATAAGTCGGCACTGGGTCGCCTACATCACTTTGTGTGAAATCAACACTGAGTTGATTCGTTCCTGGCGTAATAGCAGTTATTACTGGAGGCGTTCCTACGTATGACATTTTGTGTCCTTAAAATCTTTGTATATTATTATCTAGAGAGGATTCATCCTCTCCACATAATACGATAATCAACTACCTATACCCTCTTGAAGCGACACAAGGTCTCCCGTTAGGGAGGCCCGCCTTTGGATAGACAACTACACTACCATTTCGTATAAATACGTAGTGATACGTAGTGATATGTAGTGGCGTTTGCCGAAACTCAACTGCGCAGCAATAGATTTTTAATCTATATGGGTAGACGTTAACCTCTACTCATATAGGTTAAAAATCTATATAGGTATCGGCAAACGCGGATACGAAGTGATAGCGGAGTTGTCCCTTAGTCGCTCCGCTTCAAGAGGGACAATTCCGCTAATAGGCGTTAATACATATGCGTTTTACAAAAAATCAACTACGAGAGGATAATGGTCCGAATCGTATTTTCCGCAAAATTCATCATATCCGTGATACACAAATGCAGCCGCAATTTTATCATACAAAAACGGTGTCACTAAAATCGAATCAATCATTGAAAATTCATCTGCGGTGCTTACACAATCGCCATTTTTATCCCACCAATCACTAAATCGTTCCACTTGAGGTATTTTTTCAGACACTGTTTGCAATTCATATTTGTCTTGTCCTTTTCCTTTCAATATATCAAGTACGCGAGAGGTTGGAATATTTCGATTTGCATCAACTACTTCTCCATCAAAATCATTCAAATCTCCTAAAACAATCACTTCTGCTTCTCCGTCGTTGGCCATTAAATAATCAACAATTGCGTTTTGTATAATCTGGGCTTGAGCCTCTCGTTCGGCGCATCTCATTGCGTCTTCCGGATAAGCAAGCAAATGCAACCCAATAAAAAGTGTCGGTCGTCCATACAGCATATACTCCGTTATATAGTGTTTGCTTACGCCTACGGTTCCGCCTGTTCCGTTGTATCCGCATTGCGACCCTTCTAAAGGATATTGCAATTTCTCTTCAGTTCGCACTAAATTTCGCGTCGGCGACCATTTTGTAAGCATCCCCACATTTTGTCCTGTGGCAGTATCTGTTCCTCTCTTTAAATACACCTGATAATCATTTCCATTTACAATACGATTTCTCAATAAATTTAATTCATCACATCCTTCCACTTCGCAAATATTGATAATATCCGGATTCAGTTCGGATATGACTTTTGCCACGTGCTGAAAATGTATATCCGATTCTGTCTCATTCGCCCACGTACATCCAGACCCGGGGCATTTCATCGGTTCGTAATAATCCATAAACAACCATTCTGCATTATACTGAACAATACGAATCCCAGACGTTTTTTCTTTTCCTTCAAAAGAAACCACTGGACATTCCGTGTCGGATGTGCGCCCAAATATATATAAGACCGATAATATTGCAAAGATGATTGGAAAGTGCATTTTACTATAGCGTTAGATTTCAACCTCTCGACAGGTTTATGTTATTTGCCGCGTTAGATGGGACGATACAAATTCTCCGGATATGGTTCAGCATAGTGTCCCATTCCTTCCAATTTGCTGCTAAATGCATTATAACTGTTTGCTTGTCCAGCGAGCAATCCAGAGGAACATAGCCAAAACTCCGGGTCATTATAGCCTGGTCCGATAGTAATGGGTAGTGTATTTAAATGTCCTCTCGTAACCCAGAAAAAATTACCGGAATAATGTATCGGCCACTTGTCACCGCAATAATAGTTGCATCCGTATGTGTCATATCGATTCAATATATCTTCTGCATCTAGCCACCTCTCAATATTCCAATAAATAAGTAGTTTTATCCAATCAACAACGTATGTTTCTTGTGGTGTGTTGAACCATCGAATGCCTTTCGTGTGTAAATAAAAGTATTTTGTATATTTTGAGTCTATATCAGCGGCGTTTCGCATATGTAACAATGTCGGTCGTTCGTACTCATTGGGTCTTCCTATATAGACGACGCGGATTTTTGGGTCAGACCATATAGGATGGTCAGGTTTCTCCGGGGTATCTAAATCAGATAGAATGCCGAGCCGTATTTCTTTTGCAGCAGCAAATAATCCCGATTGTATTATTGCGTCTATAATCATACGAAATGATTTCTGCCAATTGCCTCTCTGGCAAATGTGAAAATATCCAATAATCGGCGGAGACATATTATATATAGACATTTCGCATAATCCGATTGCGTTCGTCTTCCGAAGAAGCGCACATATGGGCGAAAACACAGTCATTCACTCGGTCAGGATAGGCTCTTATAATGCAATTTAATAGATAAGGGTCGTGTATGATATATTTATCCTCTCCAATTTTTGGCAAAACATATTCGTAGATGGTTTTTTGTTCATATGGATAAAACGTCCAAGGGTGTGTATTGCGCATACTCCAAACCAGTTCTTCCCATATTAATGCATTTCGATTTACAAATTTCACGCCTGTATTGATAGGAAACTGTCCCCATCCTCCTCTCTCGTGGAACAGATGATACAATATATTTTCGTCGTCCAAATCGAGTAGTTTTTCTACTTTTGCGGAATAGTTATTAACATAGACGTCCGAATCGACCCATACGAACCATTTTGCGTTTGGATAGAGTAGGCTTGCTTTGAGTATATTGACACATCGCCGATAATGCAAATTCTTTGGTTGTGTTTCTGACGGTTCTACGTCATCTGTATCGTAGTAGAAATGATATCCGTGCATTTTCGTATATTTCTTAAATGTCGCACGTGTTTTGATGGAGAAATAGGTGTTTAACGGATAATGAGAAGATACGAATACAATATCACTTGGTAGCACCATTATATCAAGCATATATACAATTGCGAATAGATATAAACGAATCGCAGCATTCATACATAACGTACTAACCGCATTCTGATAAACAAAATGAGCGACATTTTCAGTTCATTGCAGACCTTGATGGTTGACCATATACGATTATCGCTAATAAGTCAAATACAAAACAATCGAAATGCAAATAATATGACACAGTCAATTCTTCTTGCGTTGGTAGTAGGTGTTGCTGCGTGGATATATGAGAGTTTGTCGGGAGATGGGAAAAAGAATCTGTCGGATATTTCATTCGAGTGGCGGTCGTATGTTTTTCGTAAGCACAGCATTGTGTTTGAAGGAAAGCATATATTAGGAATTGACAATTTCAACCGTCGTCCTCTCACTATATCGAACACGTTTTCCAACAACTTCCGGTCGATTCTCTTCTATGTACTGAAAAATGTCAAATCACTAAAAGATGTGAGAGAGTTGAAGGAATTCGCCTCCAATATTATTAAAGGGACTCATTATGAGGACAATTCGGAAGACCTCAAGACGATATTTACCGTTTCACAGAGGAGACCATTTCTTCTCGATGCAGAAAAAGAAATATATTGTGTTGTAAAAGAAATCGGAGAACAGCGCGACGAATTAAATACGAATGCAATCAAGGTGGAAAATCGCGTGGTGAAATTCAATATTATTCTTTATTCTTATAAGTCGAATGTGCATACCATAAAAGAGTATGTGAAGATGATGAAGGGGGAATATTCCAAGCACTTAGAAGAAAAACGGCGCGGTAAATTGTTTGTATATACATTAAACAATGCAGAAATACACAATGAAGACGACGATACGGTGGGGGGATGGCAAGAAACTCCTCACGAGACAATGAAGTCGTTCCGTAACATATTCTTCGAAGGGAAGCAGAGTGTAATGTCGAAAATCGATTTCTTTATCAACAACAAAGAATGGTATAAGCACAATGGTATTCCCTACACTCTTGGTATTGCCTTATATGGTCCGCCGGGAACAGGTAAGACGAGTTTTATCAAAGCGTTGTCTACTTATTTGAATCGCCATATTGTATCGATTGCGTTGTCGAGAATCAAGACGAAAAAGCAATTGCACGATTTCTATTTTGAAACGCAATATAATAATGCAAACGACAAAAATGCAGTAGGGTTCGATAAGAAGATAATTGTCTTCGAAGATATTGACTGTATAGGTGATATTATTTTAAAACGGAAACATAACAATACGGATGCAAATTCGATAATTAGCGATATAGATGTGGATGGAGACGGAGATGAAGATGATGACCGTGACATGGATGACTATGTGAATACATCTTCGAATTCGCGGGCAGAAGACAAAATCCGCAAAGAAATTACAAAGGCGACTAAATATGTAATGAAGAAGATAAATTCGGGGGGTATATCGAATCCGATGTATTCGTCGCAAGACAATATAGCTCTCGACGACCTGCTCAATTTATGGGATGGTATTCGCGAAAACACCGGCCGTATTATGATTATAACGACAAATCATTACGATAAGTTGGACCCGGCGTTGATTCGTCCGGGTAGAATTGATATTGCGTTGAATTTAGGTAATACGTCGAGAGAGGTCATTGCAGAAATGTATTCGCATTATTATGGACAGACGATTGACGATGCGGAGTTGGAATTGATTCCAGACCGGTTTTATTCCCCCGCAGAGATAATCAATGTGTATGTATCAAACTCGACCAATCCGCGTGGCTTTATTGAGAGGTTGATTTCGATGAAGAAGATAAATACGAATTAGAATATTGGATGTAAAAATAGTATAAAAAGGGTAATTTATACTATTTACTTGCAAGATAGAAAAGAGATGAATCGCGTAGAACAGATGAAGAAAATACAGGGCGAGGCTTTGGCGTTATTTTAACGTCTATTAGTGGAATTGTCCCTTGGTCGCTCCAAAGGCGGGCCTCCCGTTAGGGAGGCCTTGTGCCGCTTCAAGAGGGACAATTCCGCGAATAGACGTTAATCCGTATGGATAGAGGTTAACGCAAAAATACAGATTATGGGGATGCATTCGCTAAATACGGTATTATCGGCGTGTTGACACGAATGGAAGACAAATCGCAACGTTCTGTATCTATTACGAAAAACGGCGCGACGTTAGCGGATTCGGAGGGACTTCGCGATACGTCGATTGACTCGCATAATTGTGCTGCAATGGCGTCGATGCTTACGGATGAATAATCCGATGGCGATGCCTTTTAAATTACCATATTTTTCGTGTCACTATACCCCGATATTTGACCACATATGCGGTCTTTGCACGAATACCATTTATCCGCCTCTTGTAGTCTTCCCCATACAGCATCATTTGCATATACCCAATGCATACCGGTTTCTGCCAAAAGAGGAAGAGCCCATTCATAGAGGTCGATTAATTTCTGATAGTAATGGTCTTGCACGATATATGCGCCGGCACAATGTGCATATAAAACGCGAACTAACCAATCAAAATCGGGTATAGGTTCGGACCGTTGCATATTAATATCTAGCATAAATACGTCAAATTCGGATAGTCCATCCTCTTCGGAGAATAATCGGTCAATTGTATTTTCGAGCGTTTGTGAGGACACTTTAAATTCAATATCGTCTTCTAAAATAAGAATGTTTTTCCATGAATTGTCTCTCGCCATTTTCAATACTGCTAAATGACTGAGACCGCAGCCGTATAATCCGTTTGGATGTTCGATGGCTTCAAATCTCTCTGCTGCAATATCATATTCAGCGAGGATTTGTTCCATATGTTGTCTTCTGTCGGTGCGTTTCTGTAGATTGATATAGACCACTTTTTCGACGCGTTTATTCATTTCTATCCTATTTTCCGCGGGATTTATAGAAAAACGAGAATCGAAAATATGTATTTTTACGTGAATATATATTTTTGCAGGGTTCGCCTAGTCTAGAAGTTAGAAAAAAGACCCGAAACTACCACCGAAAACGGAATTTGCCGGAGCGGGTCCAGGCGCGGCCTGAGAAGGTCCGCCTCTCATCATATAATCATATGAACCGTTTGGTTTATTCTGCACAATCGGCGCAGGTGGAAACATATTGGATGTAGAGTTATCTAAATAATCGGCTTGGCTAGAAGTATGTATAGCAGGCACCATCGATTCATTTACTCGTACACGTGATTTCACACTCGATTTTTTCTCGTCGGAAGAAGATGTTCCGTTCCAGAGGTCAAGTACGCGGTCATACAGTATATTGACTTTAATGCCCAATTTCGTCTGCAGACTTAATACAATCATTAAGAACGCCAGTATAACGTTTGTAAGAGTCAAATGTTCGTAACGGAATCCACTGTAGGTTGGAATATATGTAATGATTCGGTGAATCAAGATGATGCCTACAAACATAACAACTACTTGGAGCAGGACTTCCGCGAGAAGTTCCATCGAAGAACTATCCGGGTCTGCTTCGGGGGAAAATCGCTGAATCAATTTATTAAGAATTAGGATTGGAATTATTCCTAAAAGTGCATATTGTGATACATTCATAATTTCGCCGTTGGATTCGCGTGACATATCGAATACGTGGGTGAAGAATGTCTTTTCACCAACACTGCCGCCAACTTCTTGTAATGATTCCATTTTGATTGTAAGATATAACTTATGGTTATATTTTTCGAATTTACTCGCATAAACAAGACTTGCAGTATATAATCATATAATGTCAGAGAATCGAGAGGAAGAACAATATTTAGATTTAATCCGAACTGTATTGGAAACGGGCGACTATGAAATGGGGCGAAATGGTAATACAATTTCATCGTTTGGACATATGATGCGTTTTTCGCTAAAGAACGGACAAATACCGCTTCTAACTACGAAGCGGGTTGCTTGGAAGACGTGTTTCAAAGAATTACTGTGGTTTATTCGAGGCCGAACAGATAATACAGAATTACAGAATCAAGGTGTTCATATCTGGGACGCGAATGCAACACGCGAGTTTTTAGATTCGAGAGGTTTAGGGAAATATCCGGAAGGCGTTTTAGGTCCAGTTTATGGGTATCAATGGCGCAATTTCAATGCGCCTTACATATGCGGCAATGATATTCCATATTGGAATACGGGTGCTTCTATTTCAAAGCGGATAGAAGACCCGCCTTCCTCCGTTGGTGTCGACCAATTGCAGCAAATTATTGATATATTATGTAACCCGGTAGAGAGGACATCCCGCCGAATCATATTGACAGCTTGGAATCCTCTGCAACTCGACCAGATGGCGCTACCGCCTTGCCACGTTTTAGCGCAATTTCGTGTCAAGTCGGGGGGTCGTTTGTCTTGTGCTCTTTATCAGAGGAGCGGAGACATAGGTTTAGGCGTTCCATTCAACATTGCATCTTATTCGTTTTTAACGCATTTGCTCGCCAACCACTGTGGATTAGTGGCAGATGAATTTGTGCATTTTTTAGGAGACGCGCACATATATGAGCAACACAGAGAACCGTTGCAGAAACAGATTGAACGAGCACCGTTTGCCTTTCCGCGAATTTCGGTGAAAAGCCGGAAAGAGAGGATAGAAGAATATAATTTAGATGATATTGAATTTGTGACGCCTTATTTGTATCACCCAAAAATAGAAATGACTTTAGTGGCATAGTTGCGCGTATAATAATGGACGAAAGTATCGTATTCGATATTATAAATTCAATACGAAAAAATGAGTACTGCATTAGCATCTGCGCGTCGTAGAAGAGCGGGACCAGAACAGGTCCCTCCTGCTGCACCAGTTCGTCAAACGGTTCCTCAGCCATCATTCCCTGGACAGAATCCCAATATGGCACCCGGTTTAACTTTACCGCAAGTGATTGCTCTGGTAGACCGTCGTTTGAATACATTAGAAATGTTTATGCATTCGAAAAAGACGGAAAATGAAGAGGAAGAACAAGACCGTGAAAATGAAGCGTTAGTGCAATTAAATACGATGGCAGAGGAATACAATAATCGATTCGATATTATTGCGGATGAGTTGGCATCAATAAAAGACACTGTTATGAAACTGCAGACATTTACAATGGAAGTGAATAAAAGTCTTTTGCAAGATAGAATCCGCATTTTATCGGAAGAACCAGTGCGAACATTAGAGGAAGAGTTAAACTCGGTATAAAATAAACAGAAATACTAATAAATTATAAATATAAATACAATTTATTAGATTTAGTAAAGTTTGTAAATGGAAACGTCATATTCATCGGATAATTTCAGGCATTTAGAGTCATTTGACGACCAGATGGCTTCTCCGAATACCGCGGATTTGGGGGACTTCGGGGACTTGGATAAAGAAATACAAAAAATGCAAAACGCTTTTTATAATGAAACTGGCGGAAAAAACGTTTTTTTCAAAAAAGCACAGAAATACGAATGCGCAAGTCATTTGTCTTCTAAAATACCGATGCAAACTCTCTTAGAAAGAATGTGTTCAATATTGCCCAATACAGACTGTGTGTATATTAGTTATCCAATATTCAAGACATTTGCACATCCAGACAATTTTGCCGAAATAGTGAATTTTATTTTAGCGCATTTGGATTTGATTAATAATAAATATGGTAAAATCGATGCAATATTAGACTTGGATGGCTTTACGGTTTCCGCTGCAGGAAGATATACCCAGTTTATCCAATTATTCTGCAATTCTTGTTTCTATAAGAATGCCGGTTACATAAAGGCATTAAATAAATTCACCGTATACAATTGCCCATCAGTGATAGACACCATACAAAAGATGATTATGCCGTTTATTGATAATTTGCCGACGTCGAATGTGGATATTATATTAAAAACCGACACCAAGAAATATGCGGAGAGAATCGCACCATACTTTGTTGCGAAATAACGTCCATATCCTCTCTTTTTAACGTCTATTAGCGGAATTGTCCCTCCTAAGGGACAACTCCGCTATCACTTCGTATCACTACGTAGTAGCGTTTGCCGAAACTCATATAGATTTTTAGTCTATATGAGTAGACGTTAACTATTGGTGGTCGGTCAGTCAAGTTAGTTTATTATTATTAAGCAAAATGGTTTAAACTCTAATGCATATTTTATTCTAATCCGGGCCATTTAAAATAAAATGGAAATTGTTATCCGAAATCAAGAAAATGCCGATAAGTTCGCATCGATATTTCAGCACATTAAAACGCTGACAGAACATATCGCAATCACATTTGATAAAACGCATATGAATATGCAATGTATGGACAATGCTCACGTTGCGATTATGGAGGTTTCTTTGCCATCCTCTTGGTTTGACATATATGAATTGACAGAGGATGCGAATGTGCGTATCTGTTTTAACGCAACTTTTTTGCACAGAATTTTATCGTCTCGCGATAAAGAACAGCAAATTCAACTGGTCTATTCATTAGAAGATGCGGACCGTCTGATGATACATTTAACGAAACCCGAAGAATCGGCGGAGAACGCAAAGGCAAAGAAATCGACCCATTTCGATAAGCATTTTGAATTGCCTCTCATCGATATTGAAGAGGAAACGATGGAGATACCGGAGATTGAATATGCTGCAGAATTGGCGATGAAATCCGCACAATTTGCAGATATAGTGACGCAATTAAAAATGTTTGGTGATACAATGGAAGTGCAATGTAGTGAAGAGAGGATTGCTTTAGCATCTACCAGTCACGACCAAGGCAAGATGTTTGTTGAGATTGGAATCGACGATTTAACGGAATTTGCGATTGATGAAGGTGCCGATTTAACGCTATCGTTTAGTTTGACATATTTAAAATATTTTTGTGCATATAGCAAGATTGCGGATTTGATATCTATCAAGTTTGGAGATTCATTTCCTATGCGTATATGTTATTCTTTAGGAGAACAAGAGGATGCAATTTTGACATTTTATTTAGCGCCTAAGATAAATGATTAGCGTCTATTAGCGGAATTGTCCCTCTAAATCGAAGATACCTTTGGTTGAAGCGGCACAAGGCCTCCCGTTAGGGAGGCCCGCCTTTGGGCCCACATTCGGATAGACCAAGGGACAACTCCACTATCACTCCGTATCACTACGTAGCAGCGTTTGCCGAAACTCAAATACGCAGTAATAGATTTTTAATCTATATGGGTAGAGGTTAGACAATATGACGCTTGGGCGCTGCAAAAAATATGCGTTTAATGTATATTTAGGCGCGATATGAAACGACCTCATAGAAGTGACGATGGAATGTATCATATTAATGGTAAAAGTTACCGCGAATTATTTGGTTCTCGCCAACAAGTGATGAACGGAACTGCCTACAAAACTGCAGGTGAGTTGGTAAAATCCGAATTAATGATGAACAAATGGGGGAGAATTGTTAGCAGAAAGAAGCACGCTACAGCTAAGAAAGAAAAAAGGCTATTGAAGCACGGATTTACCGCTAAAAAGGGGAAATTCGGATATGTGAAAGTGAATTCTCGCAAATCAAGAAAGGTGAGAGGGGGACAACAACAAGAGGAAAAACAAGAGCAAGAGGAGAAACAGCAACAGGAACAAGAGAAACAGCAGCAAGATATGAAACAAGGAGGCAAACAACAAGAACAAGAGCAAGAGGAGAACCAGCAGCAGGAACAAGAGAAACAACAGCAAGATATGAAACAAGGAGGCAAACAACAAGAACAAGAGCAAGAGGAGAACCAGCAGCAGGAACAAGAGAAACAACAGCAAGATATGAAACAAGGAGGCAAACAACAAGAACAAGAGCAAGAGGAGAACCAGCAGCAGGATATGAAAAAAGGAGGCAAACAACAGCAGGATACGAAAAAAGGAGGCAAACAACAGCAGGATATGAAAAAAGGAGGCAAACAACAGCAGGATATGAAAAAAGGAGGCAAACAACAACAACAGCAACAAGAATAAGATAGAACGCAGATTCAACTAAAATATTATTCGCGATAAGCATAATATTTTACGGATTGTCAGATTTTATAATTTGCGCGTAAAGGTTTCAAAATGCACGAATGGTGGGTGTCCAATCCATATTTCTTCATTGAACCATATATTTTTGCAATCAACTTTGTCGTTAGGTACATAATCGCGATTTAATTCTGCAACTCCATTGAAGAAACGTTTATGCAAATACGTGCATTCAAACACATTTGGAAAATATACTCCATTATGGATACGCGTGCCACACGCATTATTCGGATGAAAATGGACAGGTAAATGCGTTTCATTTAGTTTCTCGAACATATGAATTTCATCTTTACTGAATGGCAAATGAAATTCCATCACAATTTGTGCAAACGTATTCATTTGTTCTTTATTGAGTGATTTAATCCAAGGCACTTCTCCGCCTTCAATGTCCATTTTTACAAACACATTTGGTTGCGGAATTTGCAGATAAGGCGCAATGAAAGAATGCAAGTTTGTACATTCGTTGGTTTCTGACTCGCCAATATTTTTCTTTATAAATTCAAAATTGTCTTTCATTACAGTTGCCGGTAAATCATCGACGGTTCCATCAAATGCATACACTTTTATATCATTCTGATTTTCGCGCTGATACCGAATAAAATCTTCTTCGAAACTAATGTCGTCACATACTCCTCCAGCGAACAAAACATCGTATTTGATACCGGGAATGTCTGCAATAACATATCCACCATCTACCCATCTTCCTATCCGACGTTTAGGAAACGGACATTGATATATTGTTAATAAATTCGGGTTCATTATAATAATATATTAGCACAACTATTTATGTATATTGCTATTGCAAATATATTATTTGCGATTACGTCTGGTTTTGTTTGCCATTCTTCTATGCGTAGTAGAAAAGCGAAAAACCATCCATTCGCTGAATAAACCTGACGAGGGACAACATTTAGCGGTTCGTTTGGTTCCACCTTTATGTTGTTTTTTTGCAAACTCTTTCGTGTTTCTTAATTCATTTGCTCTTTGTATTGATTCGTCGACGGTAAAAATCGCTTCGTCCGGTTCATAAATGTATCCAGATTCGACGTCTTGAAGTCGCATACCTTCTACCGTTTTTACAATTCTGGTTGTATTGTTAAACCCGAATCCATCTTTAGATACTTCAGTAATAGACGTAACTTCTTCTGTCAGTTCTGAGTTTGCCAAATTGTTGTCTTCCATTGCAGGTTGTTTTTGTATTTTATCCAATTCCTCTTTGTATTTTTTCATTAATTTTTCATTCTGTTCAATCATTGCTCGGTTGGTCTTTATGCTATTAATATAATCCATTTCCTGGTCTTCATGGGCATTTCGGGTTTTCTGCGCTTCATATATCATATTCAAACTCTCAACTAGATTTTTTTCAATCCTCTGTTTCATTGTATCCATAAGAGTTTTATTATTTTTTAGTTCAGCTACCCTCTTTGTAACGTCGACATATTGCTTGCGGATTTCTGCAGTGGCTTTTTCCATTTTCTTTTCGAGTTCTACCAATTTCATATTTGCCGTTTGTATTGATATTTCGAATGTTGCATTCAGTTTCGTGGCCGATTCGATTAAGTTTGTCAATTCTCGGAATTGACGCATTGATTCGGTTTCCTTGATAGTCGCTTCTTTATACCGAACAGAAAACAAACATCTTGTTGGAGAGGAAACAATATTGAAATGAACGCCATCTTTTTCAAAATATTTTTCATACCTAGACTGACCAAAATATGCAAATGGGATATAGACATTTGAGTCCATAAATAAATAGACATCTTCTAATATGTAGCGGTCGCCAGAAACTAACATTAATTTATTTGCACCGGTTTCACCATAGAACCTAGGAATATCATCTGCATTTTTCAAATTACTGAAAAACCCGCTCATAATGCACTGATTTCTGTCTGCTATAAACTTTATAATTTCTGCAAAATAATCCGGCATTACATAACTATCTGTAGAACTTTGCAATGTCGAACCGTTTAAGTATTCGCCATTCGAAACCGGCCGGACGTTTGATTTTAGGCTAGTTTCATTAAAATAGGATACCTCCCAGTTATTACCCGTTTTTTTTCGTTTCTTCTGGGGTGTCGCCAAAGAATTACCTAGATTTTTTCGTTTATTCGGGGTTTTCGTCAAGGGGGGTTCCTGAGTTTTCCGTTTATTTGGGAGTTCTCCTCCTATTACCCCTATAAAATCATCTGCATCAAAAAATATCATAAACCCTTCCGTACCTACTTTTGTTTGTGTTATGAATCTGCCGTGAGAAAAAATAACAAATACATGTGTTCGGCGTTCTGTTGGCATAGCAGCGATTGTAAGCGTTCCAAAATTTTCATAATCATTCGCGTTGGGAGGAAATATCTTTATATTGTTGTCGCTTCTCATATCTACCGGATATCCAGTATCGTAAATAGTTGCTTGCGTTACATATTGATATCCAAACTGTGGCGCTTTTTTCGCTCCATTATCAAATGTATGTATGCAATTAATCGGTAAAAATGGTGATATTACATCTACTTGGTCGAGTGTAGACGGTATAATCATTGAATTCACTTCTACTTTTTTGTCCTCAAGAAAATCTTGTTTTACTTGTTCAAAATCGACATCTGTGGTTACTCCCCAGATTTTTATTAAAGGGTCTATCGCGCCACTACGCCAGTCACTGGATGCTCTTCCTGCGTCGTGCACAGCATCTTTCACTAACATTTCTCCTTTCCATTTAAAATCTCTATTTTCGGCAGGATTTGCTTTATTCACAACCCAACTGCAAATGTATTTCCCGCCATTATTATCTGACTCGCGTATCGAGTATCTGACTGTATCATATAGAAATTGTTTAAAACCGTCTGGATATTTTGTTGAATCAAGCGAATCAAACGGATTCATTTTTTATATATTCTATCCCTATTACGTAAAAAGAAATTAGCGTCTATTCGTGGAATTGTCTACCTAAATCGAAGATACCTTTGGTCTAAATCGAAGATACCTCTGGTCTAAATCGAAGATACCTCTGGTCTAAATCGAAGATACCTCTGGTCTAAATCGAAGATACCTCTGGTCTAAATCGAAGATACCTCTGGTCTAAATCGAAGATACCTCTGGTTGAAGCGACACAAGGCCTCCCTAACGGGAGGCCCGCCTTTGGGCCCACATTTGGATAGACCGAGGAACAATTCCGCGAATAGACGTTAACCTCTATCCATACAGATTAAAAATCCGTATGAATAAACGCAAACGCGGATACGAAGTGATAGCGGAGTTGTCCCTCTTGAAGCGGAGCGACCGAGGGACAATTCCGCGAATAGACGTTAAGTGTTATATCGAAATTGCGACTCTCATATTTTCCGGTATATGTTCGCGATTCCCAGACAACATTGCACTTTTCATATATTTCGCCAATATGGACTGTCCATCCAAGATTTCTCGCGTATCCATTACTGCAAACCATTGGTACTTTGTTCTCGCCAATACTTCCTCGTCCGGAATAGCAATACCTACACACTCGGTGCTTAGTTTTAGATGCGCATCTTCCATTAAATCCTCTAAAAGGATTGGTTTCCGAGAAATTGTTTTCGTGCCAATCATTTCTCCTCCCACTAAATTCATTTTATTTTCCTCAACAACTTTGTCCAATAACCAAAACCCGACATCACCCAATAATTTTATGTCTTCCGAAAAGTGCGGAATTTGAATTTGTTCCTTTAAATGCTTTATTAATTCTTTTATCGTGGAATCATTTTTATTGGCGCCGACAATTCGCAGGTTGGGCAAGAATGCTAAACGTCCTTCGTTGCTCCTCTGTCGGGCGATATTGGTGGTCCGATTCACGAATTCACAGACGAACGGTTTATCACCGGCGGTTGCATCTAAATAGAAGTTGCGCATTGGTTTCATACACAAGAATGAGTTCGGCAAAACCATTCCTCCGTAATAATACACTAGCTCAAGCATTGCGATTTCGCGCGCTCGGGTTTTAAACGGTTCAGCGAGCTTAGTTAAATCAATATCCCAGGACGGAATCAATTTGCTAAATGTGTTGTCGTCAATCAGACAGATGTGAAAATCGTCTCCGCAATGGTCAACAATAGATTTGATTGTCAGGTGTATATAGGGTTGATTTAGGTCGATAGATGACCTACTATAAAAACTCTTCCAAACACGCGAATTGTATTCATATTTGCTGTGAATCCAGATTTTCGGTTTGTTATTTCCATATAGCGGCGATTCATTGAGAAGATACTGACGGACTAAATCGTATTCGTCTCGGCCTTTGAATTGGTTCTTAAACTTATTCCCTACATAAGATGCAACCGCAACCAATACCAATGCAAATGCATATAAGTGGATATTTTTTGTATTAAACTGCATCATATTATGATTTATAGAATTCAGATATATCATAACGTGACAAAACGTGTTAGTAATATTTCAGGAAATATGGCATAACAGATTTCCTGAAAAATGGAGCGTATTAGTGGAAAATCAAATACTCTATACTATACTTCGACTCCATATACTTGATTTGACTGGTAAACATCATCTGATTTGATTTGCATATTTGTCGGACAATATTGATGAACGAGTTATAGTCCATTTCACGCGTAACATAGAACCGTTTTGAATCGTGGTAGCAACCGATAATTTGTTCTTTGAGGGGTTTGTCTAGGCCTAAATACATAAACCTCTTATACGAATTGTAATCGACTAAATAGTATTTGTCCGTCTTCAGACATATTTTTTCCAACAGAGAATATAATACTTCTGGTAGCACTAATTTTCGAAATATTTGTCTAGACATTATTCTGTAATCTGCAACACATTCACTTAATATATATGCGGAAACAATTAACGTCTATTCGCGGAATTGTCCCTCTAAATCGAAGATACCTTTGGTCAAATCGAAGATACCTTTGGTTAAATCGAAGATACCTTTGGTTAAATCGAAGATACCTTCGGTTAAATCGAAGATACCTTTGGTCAAATCGAAGATACCTTTGGTTGAAGCGACACAAGGCCTCCCGTTAGGGAGGCCCGCCTTTGGAGCAACCGAGGGACAACTCCGCGAATAGACGTTAATCTGTATGAATAGAGGTTATACCTATCGCTCACAAAAAATCAAACAGTGTCCAATGTGATACAAGTCCGGTAAATCTTCTCGATTTTATTAGTGAATATTGCAAGTTCAATGCAGTTCTCGTGTATATTATGGAACGCCGATATAGAGTCGCATATATACGGAGCGAACTTGTATTTGACGTCCTCTCCGATTAAATTCGTAGTTTTGACAAATTTAAAGAAATACTCTAAAATATCGATGACGGAATAGCCGTAATCGAACAAGGAATAAATAATACGTATGGATTCTTGTAGGTCGCCCCGAATAATCGACGACAGGTAAAGTTCGAATTTGTGGAATGATATGGTTGAACACAATTTTTCGCACACGTCTTTCGACAATATAACACCATTACGTCCATAAATTGCAAGTTTCTCTAAATTATTAATAACATTGCAAATATTATTGTTCGACTTCTCCAAAATGTATTCACAACACCCACTTTCCATCAGTATCGCTTCATTTTTGATAATCTTGTCCATTATAACCGCAATCTGAAACCGAGAAGGGGAGTTGATTCGAACAATGTGCAATCGCGACTGCAGACTCTCCACGACTTTTTGCAGATTCGAACACGATGCTATAACGCAAACGTGCTGTTTATACTTGTCGATATAATTGCGGAATACTTGTTGGCTCTGTTTATTTATGCAGTCAATATCGTCAATTAATATGATTTTCTTTTTCCCAGGAACGGAACAGTGTGTTTGGCAGAACGTCTTCATATCATTGCGGAAAAACTGGATTCCTTGTTCTTTCAGGTTGTTTATTAGCAGTACATTTGTTTCGGATAAACACTGATTGGCGGCTATTCCGGCTGAATGATAATACTCACGAACCAGCGAATATAACATCGACGTTTTGCCGGAATTAAATCCGCCGACGAGAATAACATTCATATCGTCAATATCGATAAATGTTTTCAATACATACTCCACACCAGAATCGCGGCAACGTGTATTATGTGTATCAGAGACATAATCTCGCAAATATTGCGGCGCATATTTAGATATAAATGGTTTATGTTCTATAGTAGACATATTATTGCGTTTGTTGTATTGAGTCATTACTCGTTTATGTGAGTTTTCCGCCTTTTCTCATTTAACGTCTATTCGCGGAGTTGTCCCTCGGTCGCTTCGCTTCAACCAAGGGTATCTTCGATTTAGAGGGACAACTCCGCTATATAGCGTTTGCCGAAACTCATATAGATTTTTAACGTCTATTCGCGGAATTGTCCCTCAGGAGGGACAACTCCGCTATATAGCGTTTGCCGAAACTCATATAGATTTTTAATCTGTATGAGTAGAGGTTAATCTGTATGAGTAGAGGTTAAATGTCCAAAGGTGTAAATGAGAAAAGGTGTCAAACGGGTTCTTCTTTGAATCGTCGAATTTTGCGAAAAAATATAAAGAAACTGTAAAAAAAAATATAAAGGAACTGCAGAATAAATACATATTTACCGGAATGTATATGTTAGAAGAAGAACCGCATTGTAAATATGTATCATCTCGCGGAATATTAAAAAGTTGTGATTTCCGGAGTTGCATTCCGTGTTCGAGTGTCCATATAGTCTTAACAGCCGATTATAATGATTTTTCACATTTAAAACACGGCGATACTATCTACATATGTTCATCGGCCGTCAATGATTTTGTGCATAATGTGTTGCCAAATATAAAGAAACGGTTTATTCTAGTTACCGGAGATAGTGATGCAGATATTCCAAATGAAGTACTAGTCGAACAAGATTTCAAACAACTTATTGAAAATAAATATTTAATTGTGTGGTTTTCGCAGAATCTCGTAATGTCGCCACATCATATACCCAAACTGCAATATTTGCCAATTGGGTTAGATTACCACACGATGTCAAGTCGTGAAATGGAATGGGGTGCAAGGGCCTCTCCATTAACGCAAGAAAAGATTCTATTATCTGCTATAAGTAAAGCTCCTCCTCTCCTTTCCAGAAAACCGATAGCATATACTACATTTCATTTTGCGATACATCGCGGAGGACGAATAGATGCATATGAACAAATTCCGAAAGATTTGGTATATTATGAACCAACGCAGGTAACGCGTATTGTGTCTTGGAAACGACAGACAGAATATGCGTTTGTTGTCAGTCCGCAAGGAGAAGGAATCGATTGTCATCGGACGTGGGAGGCATTATGTCTAGGATGTATTCCAATTGTGATTAGTTCTCCTCTCGACGATATGTTTGCGGATTTACCGGTATTGATTGTAAAATCGTGGTCGGATGTTACTCGCGAATTATTGGACAAAACTATCCGAGAATACAGCACACGTGAATTCAACAAAGAGAAATTGACGTTGAAATATTGGATGGATAAGATACATTCATATAAACCCGCATCAAAATAACTTTTCAGGAGAAATGCGTATTCTTGCCCCGTTTTTATGCGTCGCCATCATATGAAATGCACGATGTTCGCAATCCGCCTCGTCTGTTTGTTTATCCAGCGGTGATAAAGAATGGGGTTCTCCCAGTAATCTCCGATTTTCTAACAAGTCTTCCAGTTTCATATATTGTAGTGGGATTCTCCAATCATATGCGCAGTCTATAAATTTGTCCGTTTTATATACTGCAAATCCGTTGAATGCGGAACGGCATTCGACTAATTTATTAACGGGTGTATTATCCAATTTATTGGTAATGTATGACCGCATTATTTCAACTGCAGCCCAGGCATTACTCCATCCCCAGCAACTATAGATAAAGGAATCAATTGACAATGCCCATAAATCATAATACCCGTCACGATGAAAACTAATGCTATCCCATTCATCCGTCTTCTCCATTGCGTGTCGCAATACATCAATATTCATATTTCCACCGCATACATCGTCCATATCCAATACGATAAAATACTCGGCAGAAAATCCATTTTTAATATACTCGCGCATCTTATTTAAACAGGCGTTCCTCGCTTTTGATATATTCATTGTGCGCGCATAATAGAGCGGGTCGGTATTAATGACTATATCTAATTTTTCACCATAAATAGTTTTTTGATTCACCAGTTTTAGCAGTGATTTATCCGCACGGTCGCCTTTATCGTATGCAATAATAATGCGGAAATCCACAAACAATTCAGTAATTCGCTGAATGTTTTTGAATACGTTTTCTAAATGAAGTTCACAGTTTCGAACTGTTCCGCAAATAAATACATTGGAATTGATTGTAGCCATATATATAAAAATAACAAGTGAATTTATGTTTATATATCTATTACGCGCGTAAAATAAAATCGTTACTTTTACCCGAATAATAACATAAAAACATCAGATTGTGTCTGATATACAATATGAAGACGCATTATGAGACTCTTGGTGTATCCCGCGACGCCAGTCTAGATGAAATTAAACAATCCTACCGCAAATTATCATTGAAATGGCATCCCGACCGAAATTCCTCTCCGGAAGCTCAATCCCGTTTCCAAGAAATAAGCGCAGCATATGAAATACTCAGCGACGAAAAGAGACGACACGAATACAATTGCGAATTGGACGGCGTGCGTATGGGTGGTCAAGGAGTGGATATTTCCGACATATTCAATATGATGTTTGCCGGAGGTGGAATGCCACCTGGTATGAGCGAAGTCCGATTCAGTCATGGAGGAGGCGGACCAGAAATACACGTATTCCAAGGAGGAATGCCACCCGGATTCCACCCGTTCTTTCGGCATATGCATAAACCGCAACCTATCATAAACGAATTTACATTGACACTAGAACAAGCATACAGTGGTTGCACGTTGTGTTTTACTATAGATAAATGGACCGTTCAAAATAACATAAAAACGAAAGAACCCGAGACTATTTACGTAAATATTCCACAGGGAATCGACAATGGCGAAGTAATTGTTATGCAAGATTGCGGAAATGTAGGGCAAAATGAACTAAAGGGTGATATCCATTTTGTGGCAAAATTAGAACCGTCTCCCATATATGAAAGACGCGGAATGGATTTGATACACAAACGAACCATTACACTCAAAGAAGCATTGGTAGGTTTCATTTTTGAAATAACTCACGTGAATGGCAAATTATTATGTTTAGATAACTTTAAAAACCGCACAGTTATATCGCCAAATTTTAAGAAAACTATACCAAATATGGGAATGGTGAGAGACGGCAACACCGGCAATCTCATCATTGAATTTAACGTAACATTTCCAGATAAATTAACAGACGAACAAATCGCGCAATTGGAACAAATCTTATAAAAAACGTCTATAAAGTCTATGTCACATTACGGACTGCATTTGCGTTACGAACGGACGGCACCGCAACAAACAAGTAGTATCCTGGTCACCTTCTGTGTTGTGTTCTTCGTCGTTGTCTTTTACCACCTCTCTTACGAGTTCCACCACGGCGGTCTTTATCTCTTTCATCGCGTCGTCTTTCATCACGGTAATCTCTGTCTTTCCCATCACGGTCTTTTCTGTCTCTCTCATCACGGTCTTTTCTGTGATTGACTCTTCTGGTTGTCATTCTATATTATTCCGATTTATCTAAATATTCACTGCATAATACAGTGAATATTCATAGTCACAATTGTGAAATTTGTAATACACTTCTGATATTATTATTATATTATGCGGAAATTCGACGGAATGGAATACCGGTATCTACCAAGTAAATCGAGTTCTCCGTCATAATAATATAATCTGTCCCTACTTTCAGGATTTGTTTTATCGGACTCGTGTATTCTTCTTCGCTTCTTACCAATATTTTCTCTTTTGTCTCGTCGTCACGCTGTCCAATCAGCACCGTCTTTTCGATAGAATCTTTCCAATAATCCATCATAATCGGTCGGTCTTCACTAATTGCTAATTTCATTGCGTGTTCCACTGTAGCGGAACTTGGCAATCTCATTGGTGTTGGTGTTGGTGTTGTTGCAGTTGTTGGTTGAGGCGAACCTGCGACATTTACTGGTTTATTCATTTATATAACTTGTTTAATATAAACATTTCCAACCTTTATTGCTTTAAATAACTTACGCGCTAAAACTATAATGCACCGATAAATGGATGAGGTTCGTTCATAGCAAGAAAATAATATGTTCGTAGTCTTTCCATAGAGATGAATCGTTTATATGTCTGTCTGGACGATAAAATGTAAAGCATACAATATGTTTATCGTCTATTCGTGGAATTGTCCCTCCTAAGGGACAACTCTGCTATCGCTTCGCAGCAGCGTTTGCCTCTATCCATATAGATTTTTAACGTCTATTAGTGGAATTGTCCCTCTTGAAGCGGCACAAGGCCTCCCGTTAGGGAGGCCCGCCTTTGGAGCGACCAAGGGACAACTCCGCTATCACTTCGTATCACTACGTAGTGGCGTTTGCCGAAACTCAAATACGCAGTGATAGATTTTTAATCTATATGAGTAGAGGTTAATCCAAATAAATAGAGGTTAATCTATATGGGTAGAGGTTATAAATGGACGCGCATATTGCATTTACTCAGCATTTTGCTACAGATTGCGAAACAACACTAAAGACAAAACACGACCTTATCAAGAAATACGCTACGGTTGTATACGAATATTTAGCAATAATGAATTCATCTGAAACATTAAAATCAATCGATTGCCAAAAATATACAATTCAGCTCGGTCTATCTGCTATAACCCATATTTATAAACTAGCTTTCTGCAATACGAAAAACGTTTCCACTAGTGCCGACCATTGTCAGAAGGGTATTTATTGTTTTATTGAATATATTGAGCAGACGAATAAACTCGGGTATATGAATGCCGCGGCCGCTTCTTCTGGTGGCGCGGGGTTTGTCCCCCCATTTGATTTTACTGATGCGCTTGTGTTCATTTACGACAAAACCATCACAGACTTACGCAATTGTAATATAAATGAACACTCCGGGTCATCGGCATTTACAAATATACTTTCAGTGTCTCAGTCGCACCAAGCGCAAGGCGATATATTTTTGCAATGTCGGTCATCGATAGAAAAATTCGGCAATATTACCTCTGTACTTCTCTGGTTTTCTAATCCGAAAATCACTTTAGCGGACCAATTAGATATTGTCGATACACATTTAATGGATATGGTAGAATGCAGTCAGCTATTGGGTGAAGACCTGATTCTTTTTCTAGAAACCGTGCAGGAAACATTCCATGATATGTCGAAACGCGAATATATAGAATTCCTAGATGCGTTGAAAAAGAAAATCAAGAAGAACGGTAAAACGAGACCAATGCATTTTATTCCAGCGTGTTTGTATTTGAAAACGTTTGGCGAAAGTGGCGAGAGGAACAAACGGTGGATAGATGAACTGATGAAACACGCATTTTGATATGCGGATATTATATAGCATATACCCTACTTGGAATGTCTAAAACCGAAAATGCATTTGCGATTATTCACTTCGGTTCAAATGTGAAATACTTTGAATTGGAACTCTACTTTTGCATAATGTTGGCAAAATATACCACGCAAAACATCATTTATATGTATTCGAAAAGGGATACGCCGATTTCATTCGTTGAACAGATTACTCCATTTGTATATAGAACAGTCGAATTTGACGATAATGAAATAACATATAATGTGAAGTTTGCAAGTAAATATGCGTCATTCAATACGCTTCGCACCTGTGATTTTATCTTTGCATACAATCTAGTCGAGTATAAAAAAGTGTGTATTATCGAAAGTGATATGGTAATTATGGGAAATATTGATTCCATATTTGGTTTAAACGCGCCATCGATTATTTGCTATCGTTGTGGCGATATGTATCTAAATACAAATAACCCGCAAACTAGTGACAAAGAACACGTCATTCGAACGTGTAAAGAGGCGTCTGGTTTAAATGGTGGTGTTATGCTGATTGAGCCAAGCACGGTTTTATTTGAAACGTATAAAGCGGCGATTGAAACGGTAGCCAATAGTGAATGCAAATATCCGAATGAAGCATTGTTTGAATACGTAAACAACAAATTCTACAATTTGCCAGTTATATACAATTTATCACATTACCACACACGCAACCTTCGTAATTACGGGTTACCTAAAAACGGAAGAGGAATATTGATTTACCATTTCAATGAAACTGCACACAAACATTTAGATATCATTAAAGAAGGCTGGTTAAAAGCAAATATACATAAACCAGAAGTAGCCAAGAAATATAGTGTGAAAAGAATACCGATTGAGCATTTTGAGGAAACCGTATATGAACCGAACAATGCAATGGTATATAATATTTTGGAACGGACCAAAGAACCACCTAAGGAACTAACCAAAGAACCGCCTAAGAAATCCAATTGGACAGAAGCATTTTCGGAAAAATACAAACGACCTTATTGGTTTAACAAGGAAACGGGAGAGAGTGTTTGGGTAAAACCGGCAGAATTAAGCGGTGGTAAAAAAAGACGGCAAAAATCGGCAAAACGAGTAGTGAAGAACACGCTACGAAACACCAAGAAAACCCATTGATTAGTATAATTAACCCACATCATCCATCCAATTGCACAAATGAAATATAGATTTCATTTTTGCCAATAAAAATATAAAACATAATAGGATATAGGACCATCAATCATTTTACACATTACCTGTGATGACATTGCTGTAATATTGCAGTTGCATATGAACAATCTTCTTGCGTTGTTTCTTCTTCTTGATTTTCGTAGTGGCAGATTCGTTGGGTAAGCAGATTGCATTGTATTCGAGTTCCAATGTCCGTTTGATAAACTCAAACACGTGTAGCAAAACGGATTTGGAACAGTTCCCAACTACTAAACAATTTCCAGTAGAGAAAATCATAAAGGAGACACACGTGTATTTTTTACTCAGCTCCAATTGGCTCAATTTGATACCGTTGTCCTCTAAACAAATCCGTCCTTGGTCGGGGTGGTCTCTCGGCAAATCATTACGATAATAGTATTTGCATCGTATTCCCGGATAATGGCACGAATCATACGAAGTTTCAATTCCGTATTTTTCGCTTCTCAAAATACCGTAAAACGCTTTTTGGTCAATGCAGAATCCACAGTGAAATCCAGAGTTAATAAGAACGTCTTCGTCGCCATCATCGCCATCACCTTTGATATAATGTAATTCTGATATTGATACAGAATCTGATTTGTTTAGCACTTCTTCATCCGTTGGGTTGCTTGTATCTAAATACGGGCGCAAATATTCAATTACTTTTTCGCGTACCAATCGCAACATATTATCATCTGGAACTCCCGGTATTTCTAATTTACCGGTATTGAATACTTTCACATGGACCTCTCTGAATTCGCCATTATAGAGGAATCGTATGATTATTGCAAAACAGTTCATAAACGCTTTTTTTTGTTTTCCTCGGCAGTTCATAATATCCTTCTTCGAAACACCAATTGTCACTTTTCGGTCGTCTTTAAACTTGATGCGTTTTGATTCTGTCGCATTCTTAATAACGATATCGGTGTAATGGTGTCCGCAGTTTCGCAACCTCTCAAGCGAATCATCCAACTCCTCTTGACTTAGCGATGTCAATTTCGTCTGCTTTTTTACTACCCCTTCAATCGGTCGCCAATAATCAATAATAGGTATATTCCAAAATGTTTTTACCGTATTAATCTTACAATTCAAGAATAACACCTTGGTTTTGGTCGAAATAGTCAATTCGCCACATTTAGGAGCTTCTTTCAAAACAATATTCGAGTTCAACGTTTCTATCTCATCCGCCAACACTGGACAAGCATCAGACACTGCAATATCTATATTGCGAACCTGTTCTGTAGTGTCCGCCTTTTTAGCGCCACCGGAATATTTTAACATAAAGTTCATCCATTCATTATCAACATTCAATTGTGTTTGCATTTTCGTTATTAGAGAAATGAGTTATTAAAGGGTATTTAAGATTTTTGGGTATTTAAGTATTTTCTAATATATTTAGTGCCATTTTCTTTAAGTTATTTTCAATTTTTCTTTATATTGTATAGAACATATATATATATTATCGTCGAGCCATGCAAAAACATACAAATGTTATATTACCGCCATCTCCAAAGAAGATAGACGAACGTCGTATTTCAAGTGAGCCAATCAATATAGTAGAGAGGAGAAGAGTTCAATGTGCAAACCCGATATTCGACCCGAACAATGCATCCCCTAATAGCGAGTTTATAAATGTATTAAAGTTGCGTATGAGTATTTATTACGAACCCGAGTTAAATATATTTGATACGAAATAAGCTACCAAATCGTCGCAAGGTATATCGTCGGATGAATGCGCTACGTTTTCAAACACGTCAATCCGAGAGGTCGAAATCAAATGTGGATATTTACGTATAATGTAATTCATATATCCAATGAGTATCTGTTTCTTGTGCATATTATGCGTTAAACTAATATTCGTTATGTATTTTGCCGCATTGTCTCCCATCTGCAGCAGTCTTGTCAATTCGGCCCATTCTTGAGAGGATACCGGGCGTGTATTATTCATCTTGCGGTCTTTTATTTGTGTTGCGCCAAAATAAGAAGACTGCATAAAATTAATCATACTCCTTATATCGGACTGATAATTCGTCATTAATAATTCAATGTCTTCTGAATCAATCGACAACTTTTCCGAGTCGGCGATTTTCCGTATGAATTGCTTTATTTCGGACGGCGGCAACTGATTAAATCGGACGCAAATAAATTCGCCTTGTAACGACTCATCTATTTTGCTTATGTAGTTGCATATCAAACAAAACCGTACATTGTGTTGGCACGTTTGAAGAAGTGTTTTTAGCGCTTGTTGTGCGTTCTTTGTCATATAATCCACCTCATCTAATATGACAAATTTACATCCAGATTCGAATATGTGACAAGACCGCACAAATTGATAGATTTGCGTCCGTATTATATCCACACCTCTCTCATCCGACGCATTTAAATGAATCACAGTTTCTTTATTGATTCGTGTGTATTTTGCCTGATATTCTTGGATTAAATTAATAATGGTCGTTGTTTTTCCGGTTCCTGGCGGACCATAGAAAATGAGATTCGGAAATTTGTTTTTCTCTATAATATTTTGAAATAAAACGCGATTGAGAGGGTCTAGTACAATATCGTCAAAATGCGTTGGCCGATACTTTTCTATCCACGGCATCGACTCCACTGAATCCGATTTCCCCCTTTTATCCTCTTCTACTACATTCAATACTTCAAGAGACATGGTTATAACTATTCATTAGTCTTCGCTGTTTATATTTTTTATCTTACATCTATCCGGAACGCGTCGTAATATATAATGAAATAAACATAAATAGTCAGTTACACTTCAAGTATGTTTAGTTGCAATGACAAATAGCGAAAGTGTAAAGAAAAGTGATGTCACTACCGCTAAAAAGAAGCGGGCGACAAAGGAAAAGGCAGACACACAAGTTGTTACAGAATCGCCTCAACCAAAGGGCAGAAAACCGCGAGCAAGCAAGATTGTAACAAAATCGCAGGTTGTAGCAAATTCGATTGCAGCAACCGCTACCAATATCATTCTAAATCTGAAATGTTCAATGTCCGAGCTGAAAGAATACAACAATAAACTAAACAGGATGATTAGCAATCCGTTGGAGTATAATTCGTCTGCTCCTCCTGAAGTGAAATACTACGACGGCGATAAGACGTTCGGTACATTATTTCAATCGGAAGTAAATACTACGAATATCGAAAACACCGCAGATGATTTAGCAAATCCATTTGCAATGTTCAATATAAAAGATAACAATGAAAAGACCAATTATCCAACCGTGCAAATGGCAAAACCCGTCATAACTGATGAAAAGATAATAACGAAAACGCCCATCATCGACGACGGTGCGGATGATGCAAATGTAAATGTGAAAGATATGTCCGCAAAATTAAAGCAATTGAAAATACAATTATATAAGAACGCACTTCATTCCGAAAAAAAATCGGCCTGCTTCTGGTGCACGTATGATTTCGACAATCCACCGTGTTATATACCCAAATACGAAATGGACGGCGTTATATATGGATATGGCTCATTCTGTCGCCCAGAATGCGCCGTTGCCTATTTGATGAAAGAAACTATCGACGATTCCACGAAATTCGACAGATACCATTTATTGAACCAGATATATAGCAAAGTATATGATTGCAAGAAAAATATTAAACCCGCTCCCGACCCACATTATTTGCTCGACAAGTTCTATGGCAATCTGAATATACAAGAATACCGCCGATTACTGAAAACCGAACATTTATTGCTGGTTATCGATAAACCTCTAACTCGTATATTGCCCGAATTACACGAAGATACCGACGACGCATTTACTAAAATATACGGTATTAAAGCGACAAGTAGCAATTCATCCGGAGTGTATAGAGTGAAACGCCAGAGCGAACAACCCCAAGGACCGAGTAAAGCAAGCATTATAAAGAACACATTCGGTATATCCACGTAACGAAGACAATTAGAATATTCATCTTCAAATATATAGGTTGAATATGAATACAATCACACCAAAATACTGGGGACGGACTGGCAACGTTTTATTTCAAATTGCAGCAGTAATATATTATTCGAATCAACAGAACCGACCATTCCTACTACCGGCATATGAGGGTTTACCGAATTTAGAAAAATACACTGCAAAGTCGTTCGGATTGAATGAATCAGAATATATAGCGTCTTTGAGCGAATACAGCGAAACTGATATTCATAATGGCGCACCTTTCCCCGAAAAAGGAAACATATTGTTGTCCGGGTTTTTTCAGAACTATCGATTTTGCGATGAGTATAAAGACTATCTATTCGACGTGATAGGAATACATTCTATTCGCGACCGACTGACAGACTTATTGAAAGGTTATACGAATGATATTACAATCAGCCTGCATATTCGACGTGGTGATTATGAAAACTTAAAATGTTATTTTATTCTTTTAGATGAATTTTATTACAAAAACGCCCTGCTTCATATTTTTGAATGTTTGAGAACGCAAGGTCACAATAAACGTATCCACGTAATATGCTTTTCAGAACAACAATCACAAGAGACAGCAAAACAAATAATACAATCACTTAAAACTGACCGGGATATATTGCAGTATCCCACCACTTTTTCTCATTTTGCCGACATATCCGTCAACAGTAAATTGACTGATATGGAAGACCTTGTCGTTATGAGTCATTGCAATCACCATATAATTGCAAATAGTACGTATAGTTGGTGGGGAGCATATATAAATCCGTCGCCAACTAAAATTGTGTGTTGCCCCGACCAATGGTATAATCATCAATTGTATTACTTGTCGATTGAAGGATTCAAATCAAATGGCGTTGTTATGATTCCAGCTTGGAATAATAATAAACCGAAATGCAGTTGCTTCTAACCCAAGACCTTTCAACATTATTCCATTGATATATGTGGATTTGCTATCATATACGAATAGACGTCAATCAAAACGCGCGTTTGTATTGTTTGATGTGGTTATTATAATGCAAAAAATATATAAAGAAAATAGTCGATAAAATAATAACAAACCGTAATTCACCTGCCTATTTAATAAAAATGCCATCCTTTTCTCACAAACTTGCGTTGTTGGTCGACACATACAATCACGCCAAAACAAGTCCAGCGTATAGAGAATTAAATATAAAATACAAAACGCTCAAGGCAACCAATCAGGAATTAATACATTTATTGACGAATGTTCTTTCAAAAACCGTCCATTCAGAGGAACTGCCCAAACCAAAACGGCGTAATAAACGTAGCAATAAACTAAATCGAATTCGATGCTCTCCTAAAAACGTTATTGTTAAAGAAGAACCGATTGAATCTGAGACTGAAAACGTTGAATATGAACAAGTTATTGAAGACAGCGAGGAGACGGAAATAATTGAATGCAATGTTGCGAAAAAAGAGGTAAAGGTTATTGAAATGGCAGAAGAACCAGAAGAGAAAGAGGAAGAAGTTGGCGAATATGTAGAAGAAACGGAAGTCGATGTAAAAGAACCTGAACATATTAAGAACGAAGAAGAGATGATAGAGGCAGAAGATGATGATGCAGAAGAAATGGTAGAAAAATCCGAAGAAGTCGAGATTGTGGAGGAAGAAATAGTAAAAGAAGTGGAAGAAGGAGAAGAAGAGACGGTAGAAGCGGAAGAAGGAGAAGAAGAGATTGTGGAAGCGGAAGAAGGAGAAGAAGTTGAGGTGTCAGAGGAGGAAACAGGAGAAGTGGTAGAGGAGGAAACGGAGGAAGTAGAAGGTGATGGTGAGGAGGAGGGTGAAGAGGAAGCAGGTGTGTATGAAATTGAGATAAACGGAACTCGATATTACACTACAGATGAACAAAATGGAACTGTATATGCAGTGTTAGATGATGATGAAGTCGGAGATGAAGTTGGGTCGTTTGTGAATGGTAAGTTTCAACCATTGAAAAAATAAATTACTAAATGCAGATGTTATATTCATAGTATGTTTTATTTGTAAAATAACACATACCAATCAATTCAATTACGTTTTGTGCGATTCAATCTGATTGGTCGAATACGACGACTATATTTTCCTCCGGTATTCTTCGTTTCTTTCGGTTGTTTTGTTTCTTCTCCCTTTTCCTCTTTTTTCTCTTTCTTCTTTTCTCCTTCGGCGACATCTTCTTTTTCAAATGAGAAATCGCGATAATTGTTTGGTACGGTATCCGTTTTAATTCGAGGGTCAAGCAAATAGTACAACCCCTGTTCCATTTCCTTATCTGTTAATCTGCAAGAGGAATTGCTACCTTTCTCATAAAATTCAGCATTGACTAAATCCATACCAACATACACTTCATACACGTTCCGAACAATTGAATTTAAATTTGAATTCTTGTCGTCCGCGCTTGATTTCACTTCATCCACTCCAGTATAGAGATACTGTTCAATCTTTTCCGTATTTATTTTTTTATTCTGTACAAACTTATCATATGCATTTTCCAGCACTCGTCGCTTCTCCTCAATTTCTGCATCCTCCATTTTATATTCGCGTTTTATGATTTCATCTCCGAATTTGAACATTTTCAATACTTTATACAGCTCTCGGTTTGATGTCTTGCGAACTGGTTCAAACACAGCATTTACATTCGATAACAATCTATTGTTAATATTTGCCTCGGTTACAAAAAAGTCGCGTATATGTTGATTTATGCGTTTATTCAATTGCGATATTTCCGACCCATCCGGTTTTTTATCCGCTAAATTCATCGGTATATTATTCTTTGCAAAACGCAACACAATACTTGCAGCCTTTGTTTCAATTGCCATTTTGAGAAGGCGTTCAAACCCCAATTCATATTCTCGCTCCATAAAAATATTAATACCTTCGCCAGAATGCAACAACCGGTGATTATCGAAATCCTCTCGAATAGATAATATTATATCTACCGCGGATTCTCCCGTTTCGTTTGACAATATTTCCAATTTGTCCGCAACCGCATTTGCAGTATTGATTCGGTCAATATTTATATTATATCGGCTGTTTACTGTTGCACTATTCACTTTCAATAATATGTGCTGCTGCATCATAAAAAGGGTTTCCGCCTTTAAATTGTCGAGAGGATACTTGGATTTATCCGCATATGGAAAACGCTCATCGAACGTCTTTTTGTCCAATTTCTTTATGGTCTTTTTGAAATATTCAAACATACTCGATTTGCATTTCGCATCGTCTTGATTGCAATCATTTATCGTCTTATAAAACTCTTTTTGTCGGCTTTCCGATGTTTTTAATACATTCAATTCGTCGTTCAACTTTTGCAAATATGCATTGTATTTTTCTTCCACATCCTCTGCAGATGTATTGACTTCTTCGTATGTCTCTCGCTGTGATGCTAAGAACTGGCTATATACTGGATGATTAATAATGTCGTTTTTCCATATGACATCGTTTACTATAAATCGTTTCCCGCCTATATTGATAAAGTATTCTTCTTTTTCCTTGCTAGCAATCCCGAATTTATACATAAATCCAAACACATTTACTGCGTTACGAATACTCAAATCTGTCAATATACGGGCATTCGGTTTATTCATAAGAACATTCCGATATGAATCTTTCAGTGCTTTTCCAAAATACTCGGGAATTGGAAATAATGCCCGCAATGTCACCATAATATTATGCTTCTCTGTCTCTATCATCCATTTATAGAGTTCGGTATTCTCTTCTTCTGACGCATCTTTCTTAGGAGTCAAACGGTCTCTATAAATACTCGGATTGTCTTCGATTTCCTGTCGCAACCTCTCTACGAACAGTGGCCGATTAAAGAAAAATTGATACTTGACTTTCCAATCCGCGTTTTCAATTGATGCAGGATATCGCACGTTTTTGGTGAAAAACGGAAACTCGCTCGTGAGAAGAGGCATCGTATTCATTTTCGGCATTTTTAGCATGCTACTTTTGAACAAATGTATATTCGGCTTTTTTTTATCCTCTCCATCTACATTCACATCCAGTTGAATATACAATAACGATACCGGAAATATGATATTATTTGACGCCATTTTACTATATACTCATATATAATTATGTATTTTTACTGCATAATTATAGTCGGGTTGGAGAAATCCGCTATATAAAGGGAATGCATTTGTCCTCCTTACCCTCTACTCGTACAGATTAACCTCTATTCGTGGAATTGTCCCTCGGTCTATCCAAAGGCGGACCCAAAGGCGGGCCTCCCTAACGGGAGGCCTTGTGTCGCTTCAACCAAAGGTATCTTCGATTTAACCAAAGGTATCTTCGATTTAACCAAAGGTATCTTCGATTTAACCAAAGGTATCTTCGATTTAACCGAAGGCATCTTCGATTTAACCGAAGGCATCTTCGATTTAGAGGGACAATTCCACGAATAGACGTTACCTATTTTACTTTTTCGGCGGCGCGGTCTCTTTCTGTTTTTTCGCATTCGCTAAAAGTGTCACTGCATCCGCTATCTGTTGTTCCGTTATTTCCGGAATTTCCGGCGGAGAATCAACTAACCCAGTCTGCCTCTCAATAAATGACTCGGATAAACAACAAAAACCACTTTGTTCATTAAACAGGAAATTCGCACATAAAGAGAACACCAGCGTGATAAACAATGCAGTGTATATATCACGTGTTCCCATCCATGCCATCGCAAATACTAATATGTCACGACTAAACGTATATTTCAAATATCCTTCCATCGTTTTGCTCAATCGTAATGTCACGAATTTAGAAGATATATTCAAAATAATAATAATCAGCCCGGCAAACAATTTGCTCTGATTCATAGCTAATACTTGACTATTTATGTATGCAAGCATATCTCGAAGTGTTTGAGTACCTTTATCCGATACCTTCGAATCGCGTTTTTTCGCCATATATTATCTTATCACATACCTTTTGCGTCGCTAGGTTATCGTCTATTTTGCAATTACAGCAGAGGTTATTGATATTAACGTCTATTAGTGGAATTGTCCCTCTTGAGGGACAACTCCGCTATATAGCGTTTGCCGATACTCATATAGATTTTTAATCTGTATGAGTAGAGGTTAACACCACGTTTATTATTTATTGCGTACATCAAAATGATTCTGAACAAATACGATTGCAGTTTCTTCGAATTCGGCGAAATCCTCCATCATACTCATAACCGGTTTTGCTAAATAGTGCCCGAATAATGTATTCCAATCTATCGGTTCTTCCTTCGAAAACGTAGGACGAAGCTGTTCCTCTCGATTTAAACGCTCTTCCACAATAGAAAATTCGCAAGATTCCTCGCAAGGATTACATTTAGCTGAGTCGGATGGAAACTGAATTTCCCTAAATACGTGGTCAACCATTTCCGGAGGAACAATACTTCCATTCTTCTTTACTCTTTTTTTATCATCGCAATATGTTTTGCGAAAGTAGTCCAACAACTCTTTCTTCCGCGAGCCTTTCATAATGGCGGTTTCATTATGGTCCATCATTGTCGCAAATGGTGTATATGAATAGACCGACCCATCTCTTCCGCCAGTATATGGTTCATATAAAGGCAACTTCTTTTCTTCATCCTCCGTGGATTTATTCTGATGCAGTGATTCTGCCATTACCTCCATATTTTCGCTCAACAACGTATCGCGATGCACTGCAATAATACTGTTGTATAAGTCGAGCTGGTAATATACAATCACTATCGCACAGACAATTATGCCATATATCGGTTCTACCATAGAATAATAGGCAATGATAAGCGCGAAATAAAGTTTTCCTAAACCTGTCTCACTTAATTGTATCATCTCATACGGAAATGAAGCAAACAAGAATATTGTAATAATCGTAACCCATTGAATTATATGTTCGTCCGTCCATCCATTCTTTACCATTTCAGCAAAATATATATTTTCATACGATTCTCCTTCATCTACAAATTTCGACCAAATCAACCCGAATTTAGCGATGATTCTTTTGCTCGCTCAGAAATTGCCTCTCAAATAAAAATCTGAGGATTTTGTAAAGTATTTCAACTTATAATTCATATTAGATAGAATGTCATCTTCCTTACTAAATTATGCATCTCCTTGGACGAATGATGGCAGTAGTGATGGTGTATCTAGAAAACGGCTTCCTACATTGGGAGGTAATGGAATAAGAAAAACGGCGAAAATCCGACCTAGTAACGGAGAATCATCCGCTTCCTCTCAACCATATACACATTACAAATCCGAAACCGAACCAAACGCAAAAATGCCTGAAACATTTGAAGACCAGATTGAAAAACAAAACGAACGAACGACAAAGATAAATAGTATCCTAAACAAAATTACCAGTTTTGATTCGGATGACCGTCTCGGCGATTTTAATCCAATGCCCTATCCTACCAATATTACGAAACGCAATTCCGACCAAATTGTACCTGCAGATGAACAAGTGGAAAACGGAGTAAATCCTCTTATGCCTAAAACTGGAAAACCGTCCTTTGACTCGCCATCGAAGCCGGTTTATTATAGACCATCTGATGGAAGCAAATCAGAATATGCCAATTATCGCACTGCTTATGGAAGAGAAGGGTTTAGCGAACCGTATTATTCCAAAATGGGTATTAGTGGAAATGGTAGTAACAAAGTAATGGACCGCCTAAACTATATGACACAAATGCTCGAATCCATTCAAATGGAGAAAACAAACCACGTAACGGAAGAGTTCATCTTGTATTCTCTTCTCGGAGTCTTTATGATTTATATTGTTGATGGGTTCTCGAGAGGAGGCAAATATGTGCGATAATTTGGACCACTTCTCCTCTATAACAACAAACTCACCTCTTCCGCTTTATACGGCGACCGTGGCAAAATATAATTGCAAAAATAATAAGCACATCTAGTTTTCAATACAACATCGTGTGTCAATTTCCACCGTTGCACAATTCCTCTCAAATGTCCGATATCATCAATCATAATCATTTTCGTTTCTTCTCCACTTAAGTCTTTTCGAGCCTCCTTTGTTGCCCATAAATATCCCACAAAAAACAATGCATTGTCATTTGTATTACAGAATGCGGCAACAGAATGCAGTGTATCTCCTCCGTCTAAATCCTCATACTTCATATGCGCATTTCGGAAAAAGTAAATGGCATATACAGAGGTTGTATTTAGTTGAACACCGGTTTCAATATCCGGACCTCTCAACACATATGCAAACATCTGATTCGTTTGTAGCAAATGAATCAAATCGCCAACTTCGGCTGTAATAGAAACGCGAAATCCGGCATCTTCCTTTAGCGAGGTAATCCTCTCTATCCAATTATGCAAATACTCGGTGTGTTCTTTCTGAATACGAACTATTTGAAATGGTGGCGGAAGTTTAGCGGGTTGAATTGTATGTCTCAAATAAAACGTAAATGACTCATATTCCACGAGAGGAACAATTGCATCGCACAATTCAACCTCTCTTTTAAAAAGCATTATATGTCTATCCGGCCATACTTGTCGGCAGTTGTAATAATGGGTGTGAAACGTATTACGATACTTCATCGGTGTTGCGCAATTTCGATGGAAACAAAGATAGTCCATCACAGTCGCCGGTTCATTTACAATTATCTTTGCGTCATCTTTCTCTGCAAAATGAATACGTCGAGAGGTTGCGAATCCTTCGATATTTCGGACTTTCTCAATCCGGTCTATTTTCTTCTCCTCTTCGGCAGAACCATTTAGCAAAATAATTTCCTCTTCGATTCGGTTGAATGTGGATACGACAGCGCCTCTCAACTGCGCTTCTACATCTTTGTAGGAAATTGAACAGAATACGCGGTCACTCGGAAAATACGAACTTTGCATCAATTTAGCCATTTCCATCTTCTCATCGTAGTCCAAATATTGAAACTGTTTGGTGCTAATAAGTCGAGGTTCATAGTATTTTGTCTTCTTTGCGAGAGGATAATGCACGATATAAGGTGTTTTTCTATATACAACCCGTCTGTGCCAGTCATAGACGTGCAATGCCGGTAGTTGATTCCAGAATGGATACTTCACTTTGGTGTAAAGAACGACGAATATCAATACGCACGTAAATGCGACAAGCAAATAATTTGGATGAATAGTGGAGAGGATATCACACATTCCTACAACCACTCCTTTGAAAGTCGGCAATTCACCTTGGTATAACCAATATGCATTGTCCGGGTCAGCCACTTTCGGCAATGCATCTTTGATGGTATTTACTATTCCTCCTAAATATGGACGAATCGCAGTATGTATTGTATTTACAGTTTCGAATACACCTCTCATCCGTTTTCTTATTGTCTCTAATAGAACAGTTGAATTCTATTAGAGAATTTTATCCAATACGCCAAAACCAGGACACGTTATTGTCCCAATACCATATAATACAAGTGATACCCAACCACCGCAAATCCCATCATCAATAAGAGTTCGAAATACATCCTCTCTGTTTCCGCGCCGCAGAATCCAATGTATATCAAGAGAGGTCCAACAGCAAGAACGTGGAACATATTTATCCAATACGATTTCTGTTTTTGGTTTTTCACGTAGGATTTATAGAGGTGATATGCAACAATCGCGATTCCTAAACCAGCCAATCCGGAAAATAGCCATTTAGGAATATCATTGTGGCGAATACCTACGTAGAAAAAGAGCACACCGACAACCAAAATATGAAATAAATGGACGAATAAATCTGGATTCATATATATTTACGGCACCTATGAATCTAAACGTATTTGAAAGAGTATTTGGAATGAGAGGTGGCAAGAAAGAACCCATAACGTATGAATATGACGTAGTCATTATAGGAAGTGGAATGGCAGGATTATATGCGGCATATAATTTGAAGAATCACGCTCCACAATTATCTTTTCGAATCCTAGAAAAACACAAGAAACAATGGGTAGGCGGCAGAACAAGTAATGAGACGTTTTATGGAACACCCGTCGTCACTGGCGCGGGTATTGGTAGACGAAAGGACCGGTTTTTACGCAAATTATTGCGAGAACTTGATTTTAATGTGGAGGAATTTAAAGTAACTACGTTTTTTTCGAGAGGATTCAAACCTGTCGATGTAAATCGTATAACTGACCAATTAAGAAATGCCTATCAGAAATACGATGGACCATCTACTACATTCAAAAAGTTCGCTAAACCGATTTTAGGAGATGACATATACGAACGATTCTTGATATCCTCCGGTTATAGGGATTATGAGAAAGAGGATATATTCGAGACGCTTTATCATTATGGAATGGAGGACAATGCGTGTTGTTTACCGGCATTCCGAGTGCAATGGCGCAATCTAGTTATTGCACTAATGTCAGTCATTGGTGAATCTAAGTTCCATTTTTCAATGAATGTTACTGCTATTTCAGAAGCAAACGCCGCCGAATCGCCTTATCGCGTCGTTGTAGAAACTGAGAATGGGAGAAAATATCATTGCAAACGTGTTATTGTAGCGACAACAATCACGAGTATTCGTAATCTATTGCCACATTCGGTGTATCGAGATATTGAAGGCCAACCGTTTGCAAGAGTATATGGCAAATTTGCTAAATTATCCATACCCATCATGAAAGAGTATGTGAAAGGATATACATGTGTTCCAGGACCTCTGCAAAAAATAATACCGATAGACCCCGATAATGGCGTTTATATGATAGCTTACAACGACAATGATAATGCCGTCCAACTAAAACCATATGGGGAAAATACGGAGGAGAATCGCGATTATTACTGCAGATTGATTGAGAGGACGCTTGGTATCCCAATAGGAAGACTACGTATGATAGGAATACGGTCATATTACTGGGGTGTAGGAACACATTATTACAAACCTCTCAATACGGATAAACACAAAGACCGCGATGATTTTTTAAAGGAAGCACAAAAACCGGAAGAAAACATTTTAGTGGTGGGAGAGGTTGTAAGCACGAATCAAGGATGGGTTGAAGGTGCATTAGAAAGTGTAGCAAATGTAGTAACGCATAGATGGATGGCTCGAATAGGTTCTGCATAACCTCGATATCCAAAATCTTTTACAGTTTTGATTGTTGTATATATTTTGCAGTGGTCTTTATCAGTCAATTTCTATCTACTTATTATAGAGATGAGCGACCGCGACTATTCCAATGTAGAAGTCAAATACAATCGCGACGGCGAAAAAGTCGTCCGTAGAGTCGAAGTGAGAGGCGGAGAAGGATACAAAAGTGTTACTTTTTACAAAGGCGGAAAGAAACACCACACCGTCCGTAAATCCATCCGCAAATCACATGTAAAGAAAATACAGAGAGGGTGTTTCGTTCCTGGACTTTTTTCCGATTGCAAACGAAAAACGCATAAAAACAAACACGTATAAATAAGAAAATGCAACCGATTTTGTTATTTATTCTTTATTCTGGAGGAACGGCATTTCTATTGCCGTATTTAACCTCTATCCATACAGATTAAAAATCTGTATGGATAAATGCAAACGCTATATAGCGGAGTTGTCCCTCTTGAGGGACAATTCCGCGAATAGACGTTAAGGAGTATATGGTGGCATCACAATGCAAGTTATATACGATGGCGGTCATCGACACACATCGAATCTGGTTATTCTGAATACCGGAAACGTAATGGGATGGACCACCGACACTCACCGAATTCAACGAAACATATGGAAGAACTGCAACGAATATATAAGATATTTCGTGTCGAGAAGACAATGCGAATATTGTGTAATCCGGCGATTCCAGAACATATAAAGTTGGAACTGATTGATAAGCATCGTATTACGCCATCCAATATTTCAGCGGGTGGTCTAATCGACGAGTTTTTAGGCTCTACTCATACAGATTAACCTCTACTCATATAGATTAAAAATCTATATGAGTTTCGGCAAACGCGGATACGAAGTGATAGCGGAGTTGTCCCTTGGTCGCTCCAAAGGCGGGCCTCCCTAACGGGAGGCCTTGTGCCGCTTCAAGAGGGACAATTCTACGAATAGACGTTAAATGACTATTTAGTAAAAGTTATAACGCTTTCAAAATATAAACTTTCTGGTATTTGTCCATGGTGGATATAAACTGTCCATTCAGGACGAACCCGCAATACCGCGCGTCTTCCAGAATTGACCTAGTAGGTCGCATAAAATAGGTGTGTTCGTTCTGTCGCACATTGTTCGTCGTCGCATCGACGAATTTCTCCGTTTGCACGACAACACCGGATTTATCATACTGACTAAAATCGTAGGAAGAAGTATATTTAAAATCGAAGAAATCGATTGCAGTGTCCGTTATACGTTTGCCGTTTGCCATTTTTAGTTCATCTGTATCTTTCACCAATCCTTTCGGTTGGCCTAATGGCACAATTGCATTGAACTCGCCGGGTTCGACTAAATGCAAAAATAGATACCCACCCGGCTGTAACCAGTGCTTACAGTTCCTTAAAAATGCGATTTTGTCTTCGATTTCGTATATGGTACGGTCCATACAGAGGATATGCGTAAACATACCGCGTTCGAATGTCATTGTGTCTAATGCATCTCCGCATTTCATTGCAGATTTTGCGTCCGGTCGCCGTTCTACTCCGGTTTCAATCATAGCAGCAGATTTGTCTATTCCAATTGCGGTGTATCCTCTCTTCTTGAGCGCATTTACTAAACAACCCGTTCCGCAACCAATATCTAAGAAATGGGAATTCGTTTTGTCTGGTTGCGTAGCATTTATAATATTGACCGCTTCTTTCTCCGACCGCGTTTCCGTATTATACAATCGGTCGTGTATTTCGGAATAAAACTCGTCATACACCCCGAGTCCTCTCTGTATAGTAAATGGTTCTTTCTGTTGGAAACCTTCGAACTTGATGGATTTGCGAGTTGTCTGCAATAGAAATAATGCGACGAGAAGAATGAGAATCAAAACAAGCCACCCGTTTTTCTTGGATAGGAGAAACCTCTTCACTTTTTCAATTATGTGCATATGTTTGAGAATGGTGGATGAAAATGTATATAATTTAGTCATATACATTTGCAGTCATTTTTGATATTCAATCGGATTGCGAATTCAACATTTACTCATATAGATTTTTAACGTCTATTCGTGGAATTGTCCCTTGGTCGCTCCAAAAGCGGGCCCAAAGGCGGGCCTCCCTAACGGGAGGCCTTGTGCGTCGGCCTAATGGCTGGCCTTGTGTCGCTTCCCGATAGACAACTCCGCTATTACTCCGTATCACTACGTAGTGGCGTTTGCCGAAACTCATATAGATTTTTAATCTATATGAGTAGAGGTTAACCTCTATCCATACAGATTTTTAATCTGTATGGATAAATGCAAACGCTATATAGCGGAGTTGTCCCTCAAGAGGGACAATTCCCCTAATAGACGTTAAATACCTCTCAATTGTGTGCGTGTATTATTGTGGAATGTATCTTTTCCGACCATATTCGCAACTTCTGATATTTTCGTATTCAATTCGTGGCGTTTGAACATAAGAGACCTATCGCCCATATCCTCTTGTCTTCCGACCGCCGAAAATCCATACAAATCGCTCTTGGAACTCGGAACATAGACACCTTGGTCTGCACCGTGCTGAAGAGCCACGTGACGATTCTGCAAAACCGTTTCCAAATCGATATTTGCTAAATATGTGGCAACAGGTCCATTCGACGTTGCAGGGCTGAAGTCTGTAGCAGGATTATACATTTCTTCTCGGCGAATAGGTGTATTCGAAATCGCGCGTCGGTCTATTACGGGAAAATGTGCGTATTTTGTGGGAACCGGACGACTACTAAAATTCGGCTGTAATGGGCGAACTGCTGGGAAACGGCGGTCGTCAATGCGTGCGTTTAGTTCCTCCGTTCGTGACTGTTGTCCTTGCCATAGTCCCTGCACCAATCCATCAATATATTGCGGTCCATTTAAATCACCTACATTTCGGTAAATTGATGGAGTCGGTAAATTATAAGCAGTTGCAGCAGAAGAATCACGATTTATATTTTGCGAATTCATTTATATAACAAGAGAGGATAATCTCTACTCGCATATTACACCACAAATTGACGATAAACCGTTTTACCGGCAAAATACATAAACGATAATAGACTATCTGTGATATACAAAATGGATTATACTCCTATATTGCACAAAGAATACCCAAACATATACGGCAAAGACAAATCGGGGAAAATACGCATATGGAAGGCGTCTGTATTTAGAGTGGGAAATTCTCCGGTGGCAACAAGCGTTATTGAACACGGATTACAAGACGGCAAATTGCAAATAGATACACGGCAATATAACGAGGGCAAAAATATTGGAAAGAAGAATGAAACTACGCCTCTTGAACAATGTATCGCCGAAGTGGAAAAAAAACGCAAAGACAAAATAGAAAAAGACTGTTATTCAGAAACGTTATCGGACAATGTAGACGTGAATGGTGGCGACCGTAAGTATTTTCCGATGTTGGCAAACAAATACGACCCTGCGTCATCCTCGAAAAAACGCGGCGGTGGTGGTGGTGGCGGCGGTATTGTATTTCCCTGTTTTGTGCAACCGAAGTTGGATGGATTACGTTGCGTTGTCTACCTCCAATCGGGAAAACCGGTGTATCAATCGCGAACGGGCGGCTACTTTAGGGTATTGCAGCATCTCGACCCGCATATACTGCAAATCTTGTCTGCCGACCCGACTCTCGTTCTCGATGGAGAACTATATACACCAGAAATCCCGTTTGAAGAATTGGCTGGAATTATCAAGAAGAAGTCATTGACCACAGCCGATGAGAAGAGAATCCAGTGTGTGCAATACCACATTTACGATGTAGTAACGCCTGCCGTGCCATTCCGACAACGTCTGCTAATAATACAGCAGGTTGTTCCGATTTCAAATCCCGCAATAAAATTGGTTCCAACGTATTTATCTGCGAACGAACGGGAATTTCACGAGAAGTTCGGGGAATATGTCGCACAAGGATACGAAGGTATTATGTTGCGCAATACAGAAGGTCTTTATCGTGAAAATTATCGAAGTAATGATTTGATGAAATACAAGGAGTTCTTTGAGGCAGAATATCCTATTGCGGATTATAAAGAAGCGGCGGGGAGAGATGCGGGGACGGTTATATGGGAATGCGAGACGCCCGAAGGGCGCCGTTTTAGTGTAAGGCCGAGAGGTTCATTAGAAGCACGTCGCGAATGGTTCTCGGCTGCACCGACCTATATTGGAAAACGACTGACGGTTATTTATCAGGAATTGTCGGAAATGGGCGTTCCTCGATTTCCAGTAGGAAAAGCAATTCGCGAAGGTTATTAGCCTTTACTCAATATATACTCAACCTTTACTCAAAATATATCCAAAGAATATAAAGTATGATATTGTAGTTTCAATATTACAATATGATACGCACCACCCTTATTTTATTTTGCCTCGGTTGTTCGTCGGCGTTTATCGGTTATTTCTTCCGGCATCCAAATACGCAACTTGCATTACAATCGAACAAACGCCCAAATCCGCGTCATTACCATTATTCCAAGAAATATTACGAAAATGCACTAAAGAGGTTAAGCACAAATATAACTGCAATGTCAAACGGAAACCAATTAAACCGCGATAATAATACCAGCGACAATGAAGTGCAGGGAATCACCATTATTCTAAAAGGCGGGTATTTCCAACCATTTAACGATGAAGGTCCAGATGGAGAAGAACAAGAAGAGCAAGAAGAACAAGAAGAACAAGAAGAACAAGAAGAAGATGAAGACGACGAATTTGAAAAATTGTTAGAGTCATTTGGTGAGGAAAATCGTAGAGGAGGAGGAAGAGGAAGAGGAAACAAGAAAGACACTCCGCCACATCGCAGAGAAAATCCATATTTGCGCGTATTCCGCCAAGAGTTAGAAAATGACCGAAAAAAAACCATTGACCGCGAGAAGTTGAAATCGAAGAATTTTGAAGTGGTCACTGAATGCAATACAAAATTCGCTGATGTAGGTGGCTATGAAAACATCAAAGACGAACTGCGTCAATCCGTCGATATTCTACGCGACTATACAAAATACGCAAAATACAATGTGCGTATCCCGAAAGGGCTTATTTTCGAAGGACCGCCTGGAAATGGCAAAACACTTCTTGCTAAATCGCTCGCTGGTGAATCCAACTGCGGATTTATTGCGGTAAGTGGCGCCGATTTCCAAGAAAAATACGTCGGTGTCGGTTCTAGCAGAATCCGCGAATTGTTCGACCTAGCGAAGAAAAATATACCGTGCATCATATTCATCGACGAGATTGATGCGGTCGGACGCAGACGTTCCGGCGACGGCGAATCGGCCTCCTCGGAACGCGACAATACCCTAAATGCTCTTCTTGTCGAATTGGATGGATTCAAAAACAATACTGGTGTATTTGTGGTCGGTGCAACCAATCGTGTTGATTTGCTAGACCCCGCATTAGTCCGTCCAGGCAGAATTGATAAGAAGATATTTATCGGATTGCCGGATGCAGCAACGAGGAAAGAAGTTGTACGGATTCATCTGCGAGGAAAACCGCACGACGAAAGTATCATCATCGACGATTTAGTAGAAGTGACCGACGGGCTTTCTTGTTCGCAGATTGAAAATTTGCTCAACGAAGCAATGTTATATGCATTGCGCCATAATGCGACCGTATTTACATACTCGGACTTGGATATTATATTGAACAAAATAATGGCTGGATGGCAATCCGCCGAACACGAGTTGTCAGAGGATATGATACGACGAATAGCGGTGCACGAAATGGGACATGCAATTCTGGGATATTTATCAAAATACCATTCGCGTCTATTGAAAGTTGTGCTCAATTTATCCTCTCCGAAAACACCCGGATATACTGTATTTGAGCGACAAGCATCGAGTATTTATTTGAAAGAGGCGTTGTTCGAGCATCTTATTATTTTGCTGGGAGGCAGAATAGCAGAAGAAGTGGTTTATAATGTGTCGGTTACAACTGGTGCAATTAACGATTTCGAAGAAGCACTCAAATTAGCAGAGAGAATGATTGTTCATTATGGTATGGGGGATAATGTGCTTTATCCTAGCACGAGCGAAAAATATAAGGAAATCATTGACACGGAAGTGAGTGAATTAATTAATAATGCTTATTTAGTCGGACGAGTCGTATTGGAAAATTGCAAAAAACTGATACTGGATTCTTCGATACTTCTGCAAAAAGAAAAGAAACTGTTACCTGGACATTTGGCCGATATGATACGCGATTCTTATCCGGAAGTATCCACCCTGAAAGATATTTTTACCGTATAAAAAAGGAAACTACATTGCTACGAGGTGCATTTTAACGTCTATTAGGGGAATTGTCCCTCTTGAAGCGAAGCGACCGAGGGACAACTCCACTATATAGCGTTTGCATTTATCCATACAGATTTTTAATCTGTATGGATAGAGGTTAAAAACATTCGTTACAGAAACGGAAACGTTCTAGAGTCTTTCCGATTTGATAGAAATACTTACTTACCGAGTTTATCTGGATAATTATTCTAGTTCTTCCTGCATGAATCTGTCGAGTTTTCGAAGTGTGTTTCTATACTCCATCTCTTTATCAAACGTCTCTGAAATCGCATATCCGTACTCATCGGTCTTTTCACGCATCCTCTCTTCACATTCAAACGCATCATTCAGTTCTCGCTTAATAATTTCAATAACTTGCTGTTTTGTAATCGAAATACCGGACCCCATTATAATATCAACACAACCCGTATAATATGCACAATATAGAACAAATCAAATAAACAATTCAATTTTATTTGATTCGTGTGCCGTAAAAAAAGGTTAGTTACAGTGCAATCATATACTTTGGATTGTTGGTTTTGATGTATATATTGAACTATATTCGTATATCACAAAACGAATAAACAAAAGGGATTTTATACGAAATCCAAACGTTCGGCAATTAAATATCCATTTCGTATATCCATTTCGCGCATTATTTTCCAGGTTTGTGGTTGCGATTTTATTTCATTTACAATTAATTTACATTTGTCGGTATTGGTGTCATCTAATAGCAATAAACGACACCTGTTTTTTAATAGCTGAAACTCATAGTAAGTTGTAAATTCCCCTCCGTCCAACAATAAAACATCAAATACAGCGGGCAATTCGGGACGATTAAGAAACACATTACATTTTTTCATATTGATAATGTCCACCTCATTCCAGTGTTTGAACATGGCGTTTTCGCGCACTTGCGGAAAAATATCGTAAAAATCGCTGGGCTCTTCGTTCCAAATCACTTCGTTTAGAATGTGCATATTGGGATTGTCTTCGTATAGCTTGGCCGCATCGGCGCATTTGTCGCTATTACACTCTAAACTGTAAAATACATAACTCGCATTGGATGCGCGCTGACTAAATCCATTAGAAAACGCACGGGTTGAACCACGTCCGTTCCAAGTGCCGATTTCCAGAAAAGTTTTAAATTCACTGCGTGAAGCGATTTGTTCAATATCGCGCGAAAAGTCGTCGTTAGAGATTTGTCCCAGATTTTGCTGTTTATTATATTCGTAGAATTGTTTGTCGCAGTCCTCCCACATTTTCAAGATATATACGGATAACTGTATTTGTTTAGGTTGTTTATGCCATTATTTTACATTATTGTCATTGTAATTTCGTTTTTTGAAACCAACGGCACAAAAGAAGAGAGAGATAATGAATAAAAAATGAAAAGTATATTGCAAAGGTAAAGGTGTAAATAATATGTGTGCGGTAAATTATGTAATCCAACATATTAACGTCTATTGGTGGAATTGTCCCTCGGTCTATCCAAATGTGGGCCCAAAGGCGGGCCTCCCTAACGGGAGGCCTTGTGTCGCTTCAACCAAAGGTATCTTCGATTTAACCAAAGGTATCTTCGATTTAACCAAAGGTATCTTCGATTTAACCAAAGGTATCTTCGATTTAACCAAAGGTATCTCCGATTTAACCAAAGGTATCTTCGATTTAACCAAAGGTATCTCCGATTTAACCAAAGGTATCTCCGATTTAACCAAAGGTATCTTCGATTTAACCAAAGGTATCTTCGATTTAACCAAAGGTATCTTCGATTTAACCAAAGGTATCTTCGATTTAACCAAAGGTATCTTCGGTTTAGAGTGACAATTCCGCTAATAGACGTTAAGTTGATAATTAGGCGAATGCCGCCAATGGTTCGGGTTCCCATACGTAGTTTCGGTAGTAATAACAGAGCATAACTTGTGCGTGTTCAAGTATGTTGATAGTCTTCTTCATATTATTGCTGAGGTCTTGTTGAATGTTTTTCGTATTGTGTTTTAGAATGAATTGAAGGCAGTAATATCGCGTTTCTTCCGTCAGAGTCTTGCATCTCTGAATCGCGGTTTGCATAAAGCTCAACCCATTCGGACTATTTGGGCCCTGTTTGCGGAAGACTTTGTTTGTGCAAATAAAGACAATATTTTCCACGATATATTCAAACACCTCGCGCACTATTGCGAGTTTCCGCTTCAATATATCTACATTCATAGGGGTCTGATGATTGTGTATTTTGTTGAACGCCCAAATATTCGAAAGTATGAAACGGCGAACTTCTTCGAACTTAACCGGGTCATATTCATCGATTAGTGTCAAAGATTTCGGGTTTTTCGAAACAGACTGATAAACAACGCGAATCGTCTTCAATCGTTCATCAACCATACCTAGCGCATCATACATTGCAGTGTATTTCGTGTCGTCCTTTATATTGCATTTCTTAAGAACTATATAGACATCGTCTAATAATTCAGCAATAGGTACATATTCTTTCTTCTCGTCGAGGTAATTTATCTTGAGCAGATGAATAATAACTTCTTTTGCCAAGAACTCCATCATACCAATTCGGACAATGAGTGTTTCCGCTGAGACGGTACTCTTTAAGGTGGTTTTCGCCAAATTATACAGTTCGTTCATTGAACAAATTGCCAAACGAACAATCATTTTGCGGGAATTCGCAGTCGAGTATTGCATTTTCGGTGTAAAGGTATGGGTTTTTAATATTCTCTGGTTTGAATCTTGATTTCCTTTCTCTTAACATAGAATATCGTTCAATTTTCTGATTTGACCTGAAATCTCAAAATATAACAAAAGGATGTCTCTCCGCGCTTGTTATGAACTGGCGGATTCATCGTCGTATTATATTTTGCTGCATATAGATTGCGATACACCCGGCACGTGTTTCAATACGCGCTATCGATTCACAACAAAAGAATTAGCACGAAAGTTTATGCAATACGTATATACATTGGACAATGTAATGGCATCAGATATGATATATTTCGAAACGGTTTATTTGCCCGCATTTTCAAGGCCGAAATATGACCGACTAGACAACGCAATCGAGGACCTGTCCAAATGCATTTATTACTGCAATAATTATAGCACATATGAATATCCATACAAGTTTATAGTCAATGAAGAGGCGGTAGAAACGTTCGATATACTCCAACTACGTAAAAAATTGAAAGGCTCTTCTTTTTACGCAAAATGAAATATAAGAGACAAATAATTCCCCTCTATTCCGCATAATCCAAAAACTTGCATAGAATCCAATCAAAATAAAGCGAACAAAATAGAGAGAATATACATAATTACACCAAATATACCAAACTTCTAAAATGAACAATATTGAAACGTCCGTTGAACTTCGAAAAAGAGAAGACCATTTTACACCTTTGCGCATTCAAAATGCGCAAAGTAACGTTGCCTTTTCACCCAAAAATCCGCCCATTCTGGGCGGATTAAATGAGAAAAGGTGTAAAAACGTTGGATGTCCATCCCACGCATCACAACCAGAAAAAGTAAAAGAAATACCCTTCGAAGTCATCGATACGGTGTCGATATTCAAACTCTTATGCGTTCCATTCAGCGAAGATGCGTTTGAGGGATTAAATCGTCTGATTGAGAAAACCGTAGAGCCAATCGAATGCCTTACTTCGTATTTTGACACGTGTTGTTGTCGTTGGCGATTGTATTACGGCACACCGTCGATAGAAAATACTCTCTCTATTGAACAACGACCGGCTTATCACAACAAAAACCGCGTGTTGCAAGATTTGTTGGTAAAAATGTATCGACCGAATACGACTGAAGGTGGACTACATAAAGACCATTCATCGTCGAAAATGTTTGCAGTACCGGAAAACTCGGAAGAAAATTTAGAAGAATTTGCGCGTGTATTATCGAGAAGAGAATGGGGCGTTTCCGAAATTATCATTACGCGAAAAATACACCAGGATGGCCGAATGATGTTATTTTGCTATTTCAACCGATTGTGTGGTAGTCGCACAACAGCGATGTATCTATTCCGCGAACTGCGCGATAATATACGCCCTGACTGTCTCCCAACCAGAAACAATTTGATGATGGATTCGCGGATACCCCTTTTACAATTTGTAGAAGGAATTACCTCTACCGAGAAATGCGAAGAACATATTCACAGGTATGTATGCAATGACCTATTAGTGCGAGAAGTATGCTCCTTTATACCTTACCGAAAATATATTTGAATTTGATTGACTTGTATATGACCTGTATATGACTTGTATATGACTTGTATATTTTTGTTGTATCCCAAAAATATATAAAATATGCCTACAGGGAACTATTGCATTATTTAGTGAAGTAGTGGAGGCGTAATGTCTATTCGCGGAATTGTCCCTCTAAATAGAATATACCTTTGGTCTAAATAGAATATACCTTTGGTCTAAATAGAATATACCTTCGGTTGAAGCGACACAAGGCCTCCCGTTAGGGAGGCGCCTTTGGGCCCACATTTGGATAGACCGAGGGACAATTCCACGAATAGACGATAATTACGACTAAACGCACGATTTTACTTTGAAACGAAACATATCATATCGAATATTGGACAGTGGTGCGGAGAGGAGAGGTAAGTCCCAACCCCAATAAAATTGAACATTCTTTATGTTAATTCTAGTAAAATAATAAACTTTGCAAATCTATCAATTCACAAACCAGGAAAAGAATGACCACTTTCAAAAACGAGCAATATACAATCACGACCTCTTTAACGGACCATTCGATTTATATCAAAATCGTAAATAATATGAGTTATGCAACGTATGAAGGAACGTTTGAAGAAACTGTGTTCCGATTATCCTTTGAACTGCCGGGAATATATCGATTAATCAATAAATGCTTTGCGGCATTTACTGATAAAAACATCGACAACAAATATTCTGTTGTGGCTGAACTTGAGCCGTCGTGTATCCGTTTGGTGTTTCATTGTGCTATTGAAGAATTCCTTGAATTGGATTTTGAAATTAGACTGAAGGAAAAAATTGTTTCGGGTAATCCCGCCGTTTTGGTGGAATTAGAGAAGCAAAAGCAAATAATTGAAATGTTGAATGAGACGGCGGAAAAACAGGCGACTGAATTGGCGGAATTCACTGGCTTGCACAAAAAATATAGCGAATCAATGAAAATGTTTATAGACCAACAGGCGAATATGTCAGCAGAATTGACGAAATTAACAGATAGGCTGAAAATGTTGGAAACTAAGGATAGAGAAAATCAAGCAAAAATACAAACACAAGAACAGTTAATTGAACAGTTAGGACACGCGGAGATTAATTTTCACTATACTACTTGCTGCCATAAAAGTCCCAATTCTTCGCTTGGAATTGCAATTAATTCAAAATGTGTAACTATTAATAGTAAACACGGTAACTGTATGTGCCCATATAATTTGCCTGACTCACAATATGAAAAAATCAAGCATTTCTATCAATTAGATGAACTGACACTGATACAGTATTCTGATAGAGCGACGATTAATATTACATCTAGTCAAACTGCAAAAAAACTAACGATCGAGAGTAGCTCAAGCCTTAACGCATCTTTTATTCAAAATTTCCCGAATTTGGAAGAATTAACAATGGAAGGTTTCGGAGTAGATAGTTCAATAGTAACTACATTGCGGTCAATAAAACACAATATCAAAAAACTGACATTTAAAAGTGTTGGGGGAATCAACCAGACCGAAATGCAAACATATTGCACTCAAAATAATATTGATTTGCATTTGTCTTAAACGGAAAAGCAAAGATGAGAGGTAAGTCGCAAAATAATAAATATATGCTTGTATTTTTTATTCGGTAAAAAATTGAACGCCTTTTTATTTTGATAGAAAAGAAGATAAGACCGTCGCAAGACAAACACAACCCGTTAAAAAAACAAAAGCAAGCAAATACAGTACAAAATGGTTACACATTGGTTACTTAGAGCTAAAGATGGGAATAACTTTAACAATTCTAAAAACGTAAGAATTTGGGGAATTAAGAGACGTCGTAATAAGTCTTTTATGAAAAACGTAAGACCTGGCGACATTCTATGGTTTGTAACTTGTGATTCTGGCGGAAAAATAATTGCAGTTGCGACATACGTGTCCCATAACAGTAGAGGAATAGGAACACGTAGTAACGCTGAATTAGGTTGGTCTGGGGATATATCAGAAATAGATACAGAAATTCATTATACAGATGTGTATGATGAATTGGGCAATTGTAACTTACTAACGCGTATTCTTGGTCAAACACCGGTAAGAGAATACAATGACAAATGTGCAATAAATTTGCCAGTTGAATATTCATATATTGCAAAAACGAGACAGCTGCAAATATAAAGCGGAGAAAGAGAAGGTAAGTGCCAAATCAATTACACCTTTGGACATTTAAAATGCCGATTATAAATTTTCAGTTAACCTCTACTCATACAGATTTTTAATCTGTATGAGTAGACGTTAACAATGTATAGTGTATTTTATCGCTGAAGGACAATTCCACACATAGACATTGACATTTCATTTTTTTAGCGTCTATTAGTGAAGTTGTTTCTCAAGATGAACAACTCCGCTATCACTTCGTAGCAGCGTTTGCCTCTATCCATACGGATTTTTAATCTGTATGAATAGAGGTTAAAAAATTGAAAGTCTTTTTATTTTAATTCATCTTAACGCATCTCTCCTTCGGGAAAAAACAATATTACAAACGCGCTCTCAAAGCGAAGCAAAACAAAGCAAACGTTCGTTCTTAAACACTTTCAAAAATACAATAAAATATATCAAGTTTGGGATTTTAAAATGACTACCGATTGGTTATTGAGAGTTGGTGACGGAGAAAACCTTAAAAATTCTTCTAAATACAGAATTTGGGGAATACTATCGACTACATCGGATAACGCATATTTTCTCAAAAACGTCAAACCTGGAGATAGATTATGGTTTGTCAAAAGTAAATCTCAAGGCAAACTCATCGCTGTTGCAACATATCGCTCACATAACAAGCGTGAGTTAGGACCTCTTATTGATATTTCGTTGTCTAATGAAGAACTTGGATGGACAAGAAGCGGAGAAGACTGGACTTCCGATACAGAAGTCCATTATACAGACTTATATGGATTGGCTGATTGTGAACTACTTACACATATAAAATCGCCAAAAACAATCAGAAAATATAATGAAAAATGTAAAGTAAATTTAGCGGTAGAATATAGTTATATTGTACGTTACATTAAAGTTACTTTTGGATAGCAATTTAATTAACCTCTACTCATATAGATTAAAAATCTATCGCTGCGTATTTGAGTTTCGGCAAACGCTACTATGTAGTGCTACGGAGTGATAGCGGAGTTGTCCCTCGGTCTCTTCGCTTCAAGAGGGACAATTCCGCGAATAGACGTTAATAATTATAAAAAAATAAAAATGAGGGAAACCTCTTTTTTATTCGGCGTTTTACACCCTTGAAGATTTAACCTCTATCCATACAGATTAAAAATCTGTATGGATAAATGCAAACGCTATATAGCGGAGTTGTCCCTCTTGAGGGACAATTCCGCGAATAGACGTTAACGTATATTAGTGGAATTGTCCCTCTAAATCGAAGATACCTTTGGTTGAAGCGACACAAGGCCTCCCGTTAGGGAGGCCCGCCTTTGGGGCCACATTTGGATAGACCGAGGGACAACTCCGCTATCACTTCGTATCACCACATAGTGGCGTTTGCCGAAACTCAAATACGCAGTGATAGATTTTTAATCTATATGAGTAGAGGTTAACATTTATTTGTGGAATTTCGCATTTTTTAGGAAAAACGCGTTTCTACCCGCAAGATTTCGATTTTATATTTCGGCAAAATGCATAAAAAATAAACGGTAATACTTACACTATGATTTTTGAAATGTCTTCTTTCGCCATTAAAACCGCCGCTATGTATAAATGGTCCGCAAAATGGTTCCAATTCATTCTCGATAACCCCGATAAACCGTGGGATTGGGAAAGCCTGTCCTACAACAGAAATGTAACCTTGGATATTGTTAAACAACATCCAGATAAACCGTGGGATTGGACAAGTCTGTCCGAAAATCCAATTATAACCTGGGATATAATACAGCAAAACTTGGATTGTCCGTGGGATTGGTATGCATTATCTAGCAATCCAAAAATATATTGGGATATAGTCGAGCAAAACCCAGATAAACCGTGGGATTGGAAAGGATTATCCAATAATCCGCATATACCTTGGAATATAATCCAACAGAACCCCGATAGACCGTGGGTGGAACCTTCATTTGATAAACTATATATGCAAAGTTATCCTATCAACCAACCTCTTTATCACTATCATGAGTTGTCTATGAATCAAAATATAACTTGGGATATCGTCAAACAAAATCCAGATGAACCGTGGGATTGGGCTTTGCTGTCTCGTAATGATATGACACGGGCTCGAGAAAAGTTCATAAATGAAAATTGAAACAAACATCCATCAAATCGTCCTCTCAGCAAATACAATCTGAATCTTATTCAAAACTGCAAAATCAAAATCAAACCAAACAAACTACTAAAATGTCTTCTGCCAAAACCGATGCTATGAATGAATGGTCAGCAAAATGGTTTCAGTTCATCCTAGACCACCCAGATAAACCGTGGAATTGGTTTGGATTATCGCAAAATCCAAACATAACGTGGGATATCGTCCAACGGAACCCGGATAAAAAGTGGAATTGGGATGGATTATCAGGGAATCCAAACATAACGTGGGATATCGTTCAAAAGAACGCGGATAAACCGTGGAATTGGAAAGGATTATTACGGAATCCAAACATAACGTGGGATATCGTCCAAAAGAACCCGAATAAAAAGTGGAATTGGTTTGAATTATCATATAATCCAAACATAACGTGGGATATCGTTCAAAAGAACCCGGATAAACCGTGGAATTGGTTTGGATTATCACGGAATCCAAACATAACGTGGGATATCGTCCAAAAGAACCCGGATAAAAAGTGGAATTGGTATAAAGTATCACGGAATCCAAACATAACGTGGGATATCGTCCAAAAGAACCCGGATAAACCGTGGAATTGGTGTCCGTTATCGCAGAATCCGAACATAACGTGGGATATTGTCCAAAAGAACACGGGTAAACCGTGGGATTGGTTTGGATTATCACGGAATCCGAACATAACGTGGGATATCGTCCAAAAGAACCCGAATAAACCGTGGAATTGGGATGGATTATCAGAGAATCCAAACATAACGTGGGATATCGTCCAAAAGAACCCGGATAAAAAGTGGGATTGGCGTAATTTGTCTGAGAATAAGATGACAAAAGCACGTGAAGCATTTATCAATGAAAAATTGAACTCAAAATCCGTCGAATCGTCCTCTCAGCAAATACAATCTGAATCTTATTCAAAATCGCCAAGTCAAAATCAAACCAAACAAACTACTAAAATGTCTTCTGCTAAGTCCAATTCTTATGGTGTAATCGACCTTACTAAAGATGCTGTCCAGAATAAACCCAGCATTACCCCCGTCGACAATATCAATCTATGTTTCGTCGGCGGTGTTTCTACCGGCAAGTCCACTATTCTCAACGCCATTTTCTGTGAAGAATTAACTCAATGCAAAATCAAACGCACTACAATGGTTCCGACCATCTACATTGAAAACGAGAATAATGCGCCGAACCTCGACAATCCCGCTGTCATATTTGACACCATTGCAAAGAAAAACAAAGATATTATTGAAAAGACCGAATCCGCGGCCACAGTTGAAGACAATGAATATGCCGAACTCGTATTTAATGTCGGAAAACTCGACATTAATATTCTCCCGGATTCCTACGTCAATGTCTATGACATTCCGGGTTTAAACGATGCCCGCACAAAATCGGTCTATTACAAATACCTCCAAACAAACTTCTTCCGTTTCAATCTCATCGTATTCATTGTCGATATCCATTCCGGTCTTAATACCAGTGATGAAGCAGATATTCTTCATTTCATCGCCGACCACACAAAACACCAATTGACGACCAATAACAAAAAAATTTATACGCTCGTCGTTGTCAATAAAGCAGATGATATGCAACTCGTGCCTGACTCAGTCGATGACGAATTAGAAATAACGGGAGAACTTGGCGATATGTTTGAACAAGTGCAGAATACTGTCACAGAAGCATTTCAACTCCGCGAAATATCCGAACATTTAGTCGGAATCATTCCTCTCTGTGCCATCGATTCGTATTTATACCGAATGACCCAGAAACACGGCAGTAAATTTAAACTCTCGCCGGAACAAATTTTGAAAATCGGTATCAATGAAAACGGCAAACGATTCAGTAAATTGAAACCGGCCACACAAGAGACAAAAGTGCGCGAAATCTTGAATGACAAGGAATTCGTCGATACAATGATTAAATTGTCCGGGTTCGGTCATTTCGAGAAACTTCTCCATTCCTTCTTATCAAAAAACAATACCGGCAAACAAATTCGCATCGATAATTTGCTGTATGAACTACGCAAATTAGAACCTCTCCAGATATATACTGAAACTCATTTACGCGCGCTCGATTCCGTTGTAGAATTACTCGAAAAACACTTCAGGATATTCCGGGCTATTGAAAAAATCGACACAGATGTCGGAAATGCATTGGTTGCAGGAGCAAAACACGATATGATAGACACATTACAGTCACACATTACAAACAGAATGAAAATACAAAATACTATAAATCAAATGGAAACAATAGTGGCATTCTACGATATATTCCGCGATAAAATACTGACGCCATATTTCGCCACAGAAGAAAAGTATTCTGAATCTATGCGCACAACCGCTGTGGCAAACCTGGTTGATATTCTACATACCTCTCAATTGAAGCCGGCGGATATTCATATGGCAATCCGTATTTGCGAAAAAATCGACATATTGACAGCAACTACATTTGAGAAGTTAAATAATGCGATAGTTGAAAATGCAAACCGATTCTCCACATTTATAGACGATTTCCGCGCAAAGAAACACGATGACGAATTATATATCCGATATGTGGCGATAGGTAAAGACCTCGGTGTCGATATGACGATATTCTTACGATTTGTCATTCTCAGCAAACTCTACTACAAATCGTATTATTCCGACAAGGAATTATTCCAGAAATTGATGATTTACAAGGCATACGACGACATTCCCATCTATACATATTTGCAGCATATAACAGCGAAAATCTCGAACCCTTCACCGGAATGGTTTCTCTATGGCGCGGAAATGGACCAAGACGCACACCAATTGGATATCTATTATCTCAAGAACGCGCAGGTAAGCAATAAATATAATGCGGTGTAAACAATATATTTTTTGTCGGAAACATATTGTGTATTTTTTCATTTGGCTGGTGTTCGTTACGACGATTCCAAGCAAGATATATAATATGCGAGCATTTCGTTATAAGCCACCAATATATTCATTCGGTCTCCATATGGCAAGTTGTTTATCGAACTTAAACTGTCTATATTAAATAATTTTCCGTTTCGAATATCATGCACGTATTTTCTTGCAGTTTGTTTGCCTTCTTTCGGTTCTTTTTTGTCTTCTGAATAGATTGTTTTTCTTAACCTCTATCCATACAGATTAAAAATCTGTATGGATAAATGCAAACGCTATATAGCGGAGTTGTCCCTCAAGAGGGACAATTCCGCGAATAGACGTTAAATTATTCATTATATAGTATATGTGCCTATTTACTATATACCATAAATTATGTGCGTCGGGTTTTACGAGACTTGCCTCCTTTTGAACGATGGGGTTTCTTGGAATAACCACCTCTCCGCTGTTTTCGCGTTGACCTGGTGCACTGTTTCTTGCTTTCATACCAATTAACTAAATCGTCCAATTTATCGCGGTCTTCTGTCGTAATTGTATTGCGTAAAGGTGTTTTCCATTCCCCCTGAACACCATTTTTTTCTAATCGTTCATTTTCATTCTTTAACCGTTTATAATACTCTACAATTGCTGCGACTTTATAGGGTTTTCCGTTATCCAAAAAATCAACATAATACTCGTCACGACGAATTGGTTCCATTGTAATCAAACAGTTTTCAGAAGATTTTCGTTTTTTACTGGGCAACTTATATTCTCCAGTATAAAACTCATTTACGTTTAATCGATTCAGTTTCGCGTGTTCTATAATGCGGTTAATTTCTTCGGTTGCCATTTCTCCAATCACATCCATTTTGGAATCCACCCAGCCTCTCAATCTATCAGTTTTTGTTTTATCTGGTATTGCATCTTCTGGCAAATTCTGGAATTCGCGGATAATCTGTCTGATATCATCATTATCTGAAGCCAAATGTAACAATACCGGAACATATGCAAATGCCTTTATAAATGCAACAAACGCCCGATTCTCTTCGTCAATTGAATCCATTATATACATATCGCGTATATATCCTCCTCTCTTACTATGCGATTGTTTTTATGTAACAACATAAAAACATCCCCGTAATATCTACAACAGAATCATTTCATTATAACTACACATCAAAATCAATTAAATATGCCCGTCATTTGTTCTCCTGTTTTTCCGCAAATAGAAGAAGACCAAGAACAGCAACTGCAAGACCATTTTGGTGAATTCCCCTATGAACTGAGCGATTTTCAGAAACACGCAGTCAAAGCAATTGTGAATGGTCATCACGTTCTTGTGTGTGCTCCCACCGGTTCCGGCAAGACACTTCCCGCCGAATTTGCGATTCGCTATTTCACTCGTCATGGACGCCGCGTTATATACACGAGCCCAATTAAAGCGCTTTCTAATCAGAAATTCCACGAGTTTTCCACTAAATTCGCACCATTGGGTATAACAGTAGGGCTCTGTACGGGAGACATCAAAACCAATCCGACGGCCGACCTCTTGATAATGACCGCCGAGATTCTTAATAATCGTCTTTTCCAAATGGCAGATTCTTCCTCTCAACCGACCGACGACGCCGCCAACTTGTCTTTCCAAATGAATATGGAGACCGAATTGGCGGCAGTGATAATGGACGAGGTGCATTATATCAATGACGAATCGCGTGGTCACGTCTGGGAGCAGACCATTCTTACTCTTCCACCGCAAGTCCAGATGATAATGTTATCTGCAACACTCGATGGACCAGAGAAATTCGCGGAGTGGATAGAATCGACGCGACCAAACGCCGACCAGAAAAAAGTCTATTTAGCACAGACACTGACACGTATAGTGCCTCTCAGTCATTATGCGTATTTTCCTCCGGCGCCTCTCGCAATCACCAAGGCGGTGAAAACGACGCCATTAGAACCTCTCGTACAGCAATATGCGAATAAACTGATTCCTTTGCAAACGGCCAGCAATGTGTTTCAATCGGCGGGTTACAAAACTGTCGCAAAGTTGTGCGATGTGTGGGCGGATAATACGAAAGGCCAGGTTTCGCGAAAAAATGTACTAAATAGTCTGGCGACATATATGAAAGGGAGCGACGACCCGGATATCGATGATACGATGTTACCGGCCATTGTATTTACCCTTTCTAGAAAACAGGTCGAAGAATCGGCGGCAGACATAACGGCGAATATTTTGGCGTTTGATTCGAAGATTCCATATACGGCTGCTCACGAATGCGAGCAGGTATTGCGCCGGCTTCCGAATTGGCGCGAATATATTGAATTACCAGAATACAAATCGCTTGTCCGTCTTTTAGAGAAGGGAGTCGGTATCCATCATTCAGGTATGATTCCGATTTTACGTGAAATCGTCGAGTTCCGAATCAGTGAGAAGAAGATATTTATGTTATTTGCGACGGAATCGTTTGCTATTGGGCTGGATTGTCCGATTCGCACAGCGGTCTTTACGGGGTTAACGAAGTTTGATGGTTCAGATGACCGTTTTCTTTATGCGCACGAATACACACAGATGGCCGGCCGTGCCGGCCGGCGGGGGATTGACAAAATAGGGCACGTAATACATTTGCCTCTCCTCTTTCGCCGCGGAATTCCATCTGAACTTTCTTGCAGAGAGATTCTTTCCAATAAACCGCAGAAATTAGTCTCCAAGTTCCATATTGATTACAAGATGGTATTGAGTCTTCTCAAGAAAGGCGTCGACCATTCATTTGAAGAATTCGTCGAGAGGAGTATGACGAAAACGACCATTCTAAGTGAAATACGCGAATTGCAAAAAGAGATGGAAACGAAACGCGCCGAATTAGCGGCAATGCAAACGAGTCTGCAGTATATTCGCACTCCTCACGCCACTTGTAAAGAATACCGGACACTTTTAGACCAGCAGAAATTCGCCGTCAATAAGAAACGCAAAGAAATCGACCGTAAATTAGCTACAATCAAAGAGCAATTCAAATATATTGCAGAAGATATTGGATTGGTGGAGAGAATAGAGGTGGCGGAATCGGCCCTTTCCCAGAAATCCGACGAATTGGAAGGGACGGTTTCGTATTTGAAAACGCAGACAGACAAGATATGCGATATTCTATTGGCAACCGGTATTATTTCCCATTGCGACCAATCAAATATATATACCTTTACACAGCCTCTCGGCATAATCGCATCACAATTTGCAGAAATACATCCAATACCATTCGCAAAAACGATTCTATCGGAGAATTGGTTTCAAGGATGGACGGCTTGTCAAATGGTCGGTGTTCTCTCTTCCTTTGTAGATGTTCGATTACCCGAAAATGAGAGGAATACTGAACCAGTCTGTGAGGATGCTAAAGTGCAACGGGTCATTGTAAAAATGCAAGAATATTACGACGATATACGCGACCGGGAAATTGCGGCGGCGTGTTATTCCGGCATTTCCTATGAAGGCGCACTCTGTTTCGATATGGCGGACAGAATGATGAAATGGTGTGATTTGACCGATGAGGCGGAATGTAAAATTTTTTTGCAAGAAGGGTCGGTTTCCGCGGGCGATTTTGCCAAAGCGTGTATGAAACTGAGTGCCACTGCAAAAGAATTGATTGCGATGTGCGAGGTATTGGCGCCGTTTGTGGGCTCGAATGCGACGGAATTCGCACATACATTGTCGGGCATTGACACACTTCTTCTCAAACATATTGCTACGACACAGAGTTTGTATTTGTACCAGTAAATGTTTTATCGTCGGGTGCTTTTATTGTATAGACTTATATGCTGATGGAAATGATGCCTAGGACGCATAGTATTTTGAGAACGACGGCGGATAAACAGCCGACCGCCGGGGTTTTATGTATGCTTATTTTGGCAGATTCGTCTGGTTCTTTATATTCTTCTTCTGGATGAGTTTTATTATATTTTTGAATGACGATTTTTTGACAAACACCGTCATTGTATTCAGTGATATGCACAGTACCATTGCTATTGTAATCTGTAACGGAATAGCAATGTGTTTTCCTTCTATGTTTATGGCGTGTGGGTTTATCATATACATCGTCGAGTTCATTCGGGAATGTATACCGCGCTTTTCTGTTTTTACGTTTATACGTAGAGGAATGGGGATTTGAGTATAATTTATCGTCGGTCATTGACAAAGAGATAAGGGGTTCTACAATATACGCACATATTCAGATTCCATAAAAAAATGATTATTTGCGCATTTGTGGGAGGATGAGTATGTGGGGTGCGTTTAACCTCTACTCATATAGATTTTTGATATATATGGGTTTCGGCAAACGCCACTACGTAGTGATACGGAGTGATAGCGGAGTTGTCCCTCGGTCGCTCCAAAGGCGGGCCTCCCTAACGGGAGGCTTTGTGCCGCTTCAAGAGGGACAATTCCGCTAATAGACGTTAATATACGTACCATTTAGGTTTTCCGCGGCGTTTGTTCCAGGTGGCAATACGTCTTTTTTCTTCCGACATATAGTATAAACGATACGATATGACGGGTTCATCGCATTTGTATTCATCGGGCATAGCGAGAGCGAAAGGGGTTAATCCTCGCGCTTCGAATTTATCTTCACTTGGAATATTATCGCGCAATATAATTGCAGTGAGGTATGATTTATGCATTTTTGTATCGGGGTGTCCATAACGAAATCGCCATTCGTTATGGAGTTCTTCAATTAAATCCAACGTCCAAATATAATTCGCACGGGATTTGCGGCACCATATTGTGACGGGATGATTTATATGTGCGATTTTGTATATTTGGTCGTTGGTGGCAGTATCGCCAGGGTCGACGATTCGTTTGGCGGAACATAGCATTTGAACTGCTTCCAATAATATTTTGCTGACGTGTTTGTCCATCATAAATTGCGCAATTTCGCGCTGAATAAGTGAGAGGATGAATATGTTCATTTTCTTTTGAATATGAGTTTGTGTATTCGTGTCTTATAAACTCTATATTACAAGAATAAAAGACATTCAATTTTTCGAGACTGCAAAAAATTGAACGACTTTTTATTTTGATTGAAATGAGAACAGCTACACTTCCACCGATATTAAATAAGTATTATCTCAGATACTTATTCAAACCAATCTAAAACAAAGCGAACGAAAAGCGAACCGAACCCAAAAATGTCTTCTTTCAATTCTTTATTTACATCTTCTGTGCCTAGGCCAGCCATTGTATCTTCTAGCAATGAGAGAGAGTACAAGCATAGCGACAAAGAGATTAAAGATTTGATAAACCCTTCTAATTTCAATACACTCAATTTGCGTCCAGAGTATCAGCGCCATATTCGTTGGAGACCAGACGCAATGAATAAGTTCATTGATAGTGTAATGAAGAAGAGATACATTATGCCAATTCTTATGTATCGTCTTCACCCGTCCGACTTGACGGGTAAATACAAGGAAAATACTCCGTATAAATATGAAGTGATGGATGGACAACATCGTCTTTATACCCTCAATGCATTTAGGTCTGCTGAACGACAATCCCTACCAAGCGTAACGAAAGAGTTTATCGTTCATTGGGTTCTTGAGCAAAAAGATGAAAATGGAAAAAAAATGATTGTTCATATCTTCTATAAGAAGACTCCAGATGTGGAAGATTGGTGCAATGAAAACGACATTATTAATCCAGAATACTTGACCGATGAAGGGCGTGACTTGTTTGATGAAACTGTAATTAAGGTGACAACAATTGTGTCCAGGTTGTCAATGAATGAACGCCGTGCGGAGTTCTTGTCCTTACAGAACGGTATCCCTGTGCGTGGTTCAGACTTGCTCAAGAATGAAGTTGGATGCAAGTTAATGGTTGCGTACAATAACTACGATTACGAGGAGATGATGACGGATATATTCTTAAAACGCTGCACGAAAAAGGCAGATAAATATACGGTTAATTGGATGGCAAGATGCTACTTGATTTTCAAATCCGTGGACAATCCATCCGAGGCTTTCTTAATTGGAGATAAGGTTATATCCTCACGTATCAAGTCAAGTCACTCTTCTTTACATCCGTCTGATGATGAGTTTGCTGATTTTCACGACGCATTCTTAGACTTTAAAGAATTCTTATCTAACCTGGATGCATCTATAACGTTCAACCCAACGCAAATATTTGCACTGTTTTACGGTCTTTGCGAAAACAGAAATAACCACGAAATTATTCATAGTTATATGCCGTATTTCTCTAAGGATGGACAGCAACGTTATTTCAAGCGTCTATGGGAATCTGACCCAGAAGAATCCAGACGTGGATACTTCGATGCGTGTTTAGAACAAATCCGCGATATGACGACGATGGCAAGTCCATATGATGACCGTCAAGTAACCAAGTCGTTAAGAAAACGCGTATGGGAAAAATGTGAAAATGGAAAATGTCTTATTTGCCAAGAGTCTATTGATAAAGACAACTTTGAAGCCGGGCATATTGTAGCAAGAGCAAAGGGTGGACAAACGGAATTAGAAAATCTGATTCCAATCTGTTTCAATTGCAATCGCTCGATGGGAACTAGAAATGCATACGAATATAAAGAAAGTAGATATCCTTACAATTAAAAAACATATCGCAATTTTATCCACCTGTATTGCCGTATAACCTGTATTGCCTTTTATATATTATATTTATTGCAATTGTAATTTCGTAATTAGTCTATTCGTAGAATTGTCGCTCCCGAGGGACAACTCCACTATATAGCTTTTAATCCGTGTTCTTTTTTTTGGTGCGATTTTTTTTCGGCAAGTTGTTCTTCGGATATTTTTTTGCGGTTTTCACATTCGACTCAGTCCTTGCATCGACTTTTTTCAATACAAATTCCGTCATTCCGTTACTTCTTTCTTTTATGTATCCATATTCACCATACTGTTTATTTAGTCGTTTGCTAGCTTCTGCCATTGGTCGAATACGGTCTTCAAATCTACCTAAACCTCCTTCTTTTCCGTAATATTTTGTAATAAATCCGATTTTATTAAACCGCAATACAATTCCATCGTGTATGAAGTATTTCAACGTCCTCTCTACATCTTCTTTTTGTCCATTTTCTTTTGTAATAGTCAATTGTATTGCAGCTAGTTTAGGACGATTAATAATTCCATAGAATGCGCCTACTATATAGTTTAGACACGTAGTCATTTCTTTGCGCGGTTTTCTATAAAATGGATTATATACTGCATAAACTCCCCATATAAATGATTTTTGTTTAATACATTCCGCGAAAGCATATTTAAAGAAAAAATCAAGTGAATGTTTTTTGAAGAGAGGTGAAATGGAAAGGTCTATCTTCTCAACATCATCGTCAAAAAATACAATATGTTTTCCATCCGCCCATTGTTCCATAATAAATTGTCTTTGTGATACAAGGCCTCTTTTCCCTATTATAATTTTATTATACAACCCCGAATCTAATGTATCCAAATAAATATCATAATCCTCTTTATCTGCAACATATACATAAATTTGTTTAGGGTCGATTTTATTTTCGTTTAATGTTTTCAACGTCCTCTCATTACACACAACGGCACGTTTATAACTTGGAATGCAAACAACATAATCTGACATCTATATATTTATAGCAGAGTTATTATATAAATATGCCGGAACAGCAGAATCCATTATGTAAATACAAGAATGCATTCGGAGAGGCGGGTAAAACGACGGGTCTCCGTAAATACAGAATATTCGGTATTGCTATTTTCGATACTTTAGTCGTTCTCGTATGCGCTTTTTTGATTTCCCGTCTATTTAGGCTACCGTTTCTTCCGACAACTATCGCTATTTTTTTACTTGGCATTTTAGTTCATCGACTTTTTTGTGTCAGATCCGCAGTAGATGTCGCAATTTTTGGCAAATAATGTATGCGTTCGGTTAACCTCTACTCATACAGATTAAAAATCTATATGAGTTTCGGCAAACGCCACTACGTAGTGATACGAAGTGATAGCGGAGTTGTCCCTCCTGAGGGACAATTCCGCGAATAGACGTTAAAAATCTATATGAGTAGAGGTTAAATATGTAACAAAAGAACACATTTGATTATATATTTCTAGGTATTTACTTTATCTTTCTCACAACCGTCCCATATCATATATTACGCTAAAATGCATATAAATTGATGCCATAGAAGAAACATAAGAGTAATGGATCAAACTACAAATATTACATTTATAATACCATCGGTCGGTAGGGATACACTACACACTACCGTTGATTCGTTGCTTAAACAGACGTGTAGTATGTGGAAAGCAATTGTGGTTTTTGATGGCGTGGAACCATCTTTCCGACCAGAAGACGATAGGTTCCTTATTTTGAAAATAGAAAAAAGAGAGAAAGAACGCGATAATTGTGCAGGGTACGTTCGTAATTATGGAATTCAGTTTGCGACAACCGACTGGATAGCATTTGTGGATGACGACGATACATTACGCGATGACTATGTCGAACGATTTATAGAAGAATCGAACAATTATGACGCAGACGTGATTATATTTCGAATGGTGAGATATAAATATATTCTTATACCAGAAAGATTAAATAGAGACATTTCAGACTGCATAAAGCACTATGAACAAAAAAGCGAGGTATTCGAACATTTCGAATATACCAAATTGGAGGGAGATATAATGAGTTATATTCGTCTAGTATACGTTCATCCGTGCAGAACAACAGATAATTTCTACCAATCAAAAGTAGGTATTTCATTTGCAGTTAAAAAGTATATTTTTCAGTCCGGAATTCAATTTACTACTGGCAAATACGAGGATTTTCAATTATTAGACACGTTTCGAAGCAATAAATATAAGATAATGATAAGTCCGCACATTGTTTATATTGTTAAAGATACAATTTCAACGGAAGATTATATGACAAATCGCGTTTTTATCAACTTCTAAGATTTGCCATATGAATATATGATGTCAACAAAATATTTTTTATTCTCTCGTTCTTCGAAAACCCGCATAGATGATAATACGGATAATCAAATTCTCAATTTGAATTCTGGAAAACGCCATTTATTTTTATTGCCGGAGGTGAATTTAGACTATTATTGGCGGAAAGGATTGTTTGAATGCCAATTGATAGAATGGTCGAAACAGTTCTGCAAATCCGACAAGATATTTTTAGATATTGGAGCACATACAGGGACGTATGCAATTTCTCTTGCGACTAGTTCGCGAGAGGTGGTCGCATTCGAACCTCAGCGTTCCACTTTTTATGCTTTATGTGGCAGTGTTGTCGCATCAGGGTATGCAACCCAAATCACGTGTCATCAATGCGGTTTAGGTAGTGAAGACCAAGTTGGCAAACAAACACTGAAAATAGTGAGTAATGATGGTGGTGGGTCCTCTCTTCTTCCATCAGAAAAAGAAACTATTTTAAGAGAAGAGGAAGTCGAAATCCGGACGTTGGATAGTTTTAATTTGAAAAACGTTGGGTTTATCAAAATGGATGTGGAGAATAATGAATTGAATGTATTGAGAGGTGCTCTTGACACGATTCGTGAATCGGACTACCCACCAATATTGTTTGAATCGAATGATTCGAATCCTGCTTTATTTGGGTTTTTACGAGAGGCTCTTAAATACAAAATTGTTCAAGTGGGTGGAGTCCAAAATATGTTTCTTGCATGCAAAACATAGAACATTGCAAATCATAATTGGTCAGAACTCGTAGGAACGACAGAAAGATAATGCGTCCGGTTTCTATAATTATATAAAAACCGGCCTTTTTCTAGATATGGACGTTTTATACTATAGTAATAATTGTAAGCACTGTAAAAAACTTCTTGCGCATTTAGCAAAAAATGGATTACACGATAAATACAATTTCATATGTATTGACCGTCGTACGATTGACCCAAATACACGACAAATATCGGTTATTTTAGACAGAGGGGTAAAAACCCAGATACCGCCGAATGTGACGCGTGTTCCTACTCTTCTGTTGGTAAATCAGAAATATACTGCTGTTGTTGGAGAGGATATTTATAATTATGTGAATTCGAAAATAAAAGCCGACCCGAACAATATAGTTGCGCAAGAAAATGGCGGCGAACCAGTCGGATTTATATTGTCACCTTCATCAGGAGGCGTAAATATCATATCTGAGACATATACGATGTATGATGCACCACCAGAAGAATTGGCGGCAAAAGGGAATGGAAGTACGCGACAAATGCATAATTATGTTTCTGCGAAACTAGAAACAATGGTTGGAATAAAGACACCTTTAGAGGAGAATGGGAAAAATAAATTAGCAGACTTACCGCAAAATAATAACTTGCCTACGAATGCGACTACATATAATTCGTATTCAGTGCCGGGTGTTTCATATAAAGCGGGGGATATTGTAGTTCCAGAATTACAACGTCCTCCCGCACATCGACACGCAAAACTAGGAGAGGAAATAACAATCGAATCGTTGCAAGAAAAACGTAATATGGAATTGCATCATTCAATGCCGTTTATAGCAAAACAGTTGAATCAGATTATATCTCCTGAGATAAGCAATCTGAATCCACCAGAACGACATTCGGTTATGCAGAATGGAGGAAATGGTATGCCGAACTACGGAGGAGGAAATGGTATGCCGAATTACGGAGGAGGAAATGGTATGCCGAATTACGGAGGAGGAAATGGTATGCCGAATTATGGAGGAGGAAATGCTATGCCGAACTACGGAGGAGGAAATGGTATGCCGAATTACGGAGGAGGAAATGGTATGCCGAATTACGGAGGAGGAAATGGTATGCCGAATTATGGAGGAGGAAATGCTATGCCGAATTACGGAGGAGGAAATGCTATGCCGAATTACGGAGGAGGAAATGCTATGCCGAATTACGGAGGAGGATATGCTATGCCGAATTATGGAGGAGGAAATGCTATGCCGAATTACGGAGGAGGAAATGCTATGCCGAATTACGGAGGAGGAAATGCTATGCCGAATTATGGAGGAGGAAATGCTATAAATAAACTAACCCCCAATGATTCCTACAATATATTATTTAGTAAGCCTACTACTACACATCAAACAAATTACCAATCTCAATCAAGTTACATATAAAATGTCTTATATTATTGCGATTAACAATAACATAAAAAATAACACTTATTTACTATATTATTCCGATAGAATGGATTCAGACAAATCGATTGTTTTGCGAGCATTTAATCAGATGTTTTTCGAATTTATCGATGACATCATCACAGTGTATCCGGATAATGTCGAAATGATGACAGCGAAAGATGCATTCATCTCATTCAAACAGCTCAACCCAACGTGTATTATTAAAGTATGGCATTCTGGTGTTTATTCCCAATACAAAGAACATATTGATATAGGCAATATTGATTTTTTTCTGAATAAAGACTACAGTTCTGATTTATCAAAGGTCAGTAATATGCAAAATGTATTGAGTATGATAGACAATGTCCGAGAGCCAATCAAAGGTATGTCTGCACAAAACAAAGAACACGCCACAAGATACATAAAAGACTTAAGCAAATTAAGTACTGTATATGCTTCGTTATAACTTCTACCCATACAGATTAACCTCTACTCATATAGATTAACGTCTATTCGCGGAATTGTCCCTCTTGAGGGACAACTCCGCTATATAGCGTTTGCCGAAACTCATATAGATTTTTAATCTATATGAGTAGAGGTTAACGTCTATTCGTAGAATTGTCCCTCGGACGCTCCAAAGGCGGGCCTCCCTAACGGGAGGCATTGTGTCGCTTCAACCAAAGGTATCTTCGATTTATACCAAAGGTATCTTCGATTTATACCGAAGGTATCTTCGATTCAGGAGGGACAATTTCACGAATGTACAATACCGTTTTTATCCATCTATCTGCAAATTTATAAGTTATAAATTATAAATTATAAACCAAAGCAAAACAAATCGAATCAATAAAACCGAACCTAATCGGTGGATTCCATAAAATACAACATTTTAGTAACAGAAAACTGACTGAAGTACTTATTTACGACATACCAATTGATTTTCACGCGTTCCCCCGCAATCGACGGCAAATAAATATTATGGTGGATGCGTGCAGCGTGGACAAAAAACCTTTTCGGAATACTATTGTCCCGTATTTTCAATATATAGAAATTCACATATGCCCGATGAACTTCTGTAATAAATTGTGTATGTTCACGTTCTAAATTCAAGAATGTTTGATAGTAGATGGGAAACGCTTCCAGGTATTCCATCACCTTGTCGTTTTTACGCAATGTCAAATAAAGATACATAATATTAGGTTGCATATTTCGCAATGCTTTTGCGCGTTCATAGAAAGGGTTTGGCAATTCAGTTCGATGACCTGTTCGCAGGTTCGTCATTATCCAAGCAGGTGGATAATAAAGCGACTCCGAGCTCTCTATCAAATCCGCGGATTTAATCGGCAATAATGCGTCGTCTTTTTCGAATAAATCTTTTTGAAAATGAATAACGTCGGGGATAGTATTCAAATACTGCACATTGGAATTTGACCGACCAAATACCCATTCCGCTGTATTCCAAATCGACACATCTGCCTCCATTTTCGTACCATCCAAATAAGGCTGAGTATGCAAAGGATTCGATAATTCTCGGACACAATCGCAGTAACGAACCGCAGAATCCTCGGGAACGAGTGGAGGAATAGCGCCGAGTTCATATATAGCAATCAATTGCAGTCTCGCGTGGAAATAGGTACGATTATAAACGATATGATTATCAGAATGCGACAAAATGCAAGTATAGCAATGCGATTTCGACAATTCGTGTAACGCCTTAACATCGCTCAAATCGTAAATTCTATCAACGCGGTCGTCTAACCCATTCCACGTATAATAATTCGCTCGAAATGCATCCACCACCATTTGGCGAAAAGACGGTTTCTGTTCATTGTTCAATATAGATTGCCCATAAGCATATTCTCCTCCCACTCCATTGCGAGTGCATATATTCCATTCTTTTGCATCGGGATTCCAGAAGAAAGTAATCATTGTACCTTCCAACGATTCCTTCACTTCAATCACATCGCCATTCAAATATTCATTCGGCCGCAAAAACGTATTCTCTATATCTACTTGCCCGTCCGTCAGTATTCGCGTCTGTCTAGGGGGCATATAAGCAAACACACTACTATGTGTCGTATCAGCCAATATGGTATATGGCTCATTCTTAATGCCTTCAAAATGGCAATGATATCGCAACATAGAATATTCTTGTCCTCTTGATGTTTTATTTATAATACTATCCGGAGACCCAGAATTGCCTTCAATCGGTATAGGAAGATGAAACATGTTTCTATATAATGTCTAATCCAGTCGTAACAAGTGTTGATAATAAACATACGGCCATTTCTTCATATTCGTTTCATAATAAATTTATATAGTCAATTCACCGTCTATTATCGAAGCTACCAGTTTATTTGACGTCTATTCGCGAAATTGTCCCTTGGTCGCTCCAAAGGCGGGCCTCCCTAACGGGAGGCCTTGTGCCGCTTCAAGAGGGACAATTCCCCTAATAGACGTTAATTAACAAAAAATTGATTCATAAATTGAAACAATATAATCTATTATTTACAGTATAAATTATCTTTTATCAAATGAATTTGTTCGGTCAAAATTTAACTTCTAATGAATTTGGTGATATATCAAATCAAATTATGAATTGTATGGTATTTAGAATAAAAGATAAGACTTTTAGAATATGTGAAATTGAAATGTATTTAAATAATCAAACGCATAATGATCCATATGTTCATTCAAATCAGGATCAAAAAAATTTTGGCAAATTTTATTTTCATAAATATTCAAATGGAACCTATAAATCAGGTACATGGAAAGGAATGGATATTGTATTAGGTAATCAAGATACTTATTTTGGTATTTTAATCATATCAATAATGGATTTGGATACTAACACTTTTATTGAAGGACCCTGTAAATGTGTAAATAAATTATTAGAACAATTTGATTGTTTTGATGTCAACGAATTATTTAATAAACGAGCCAATCCAAATGTACAAATTGATTTAACGGATAATTGGATTAGATTTGAAAAAAACGATTTATTGGAAAAAAAAGATATATTTGTTGGAAAAAGAATCGGTTTGTCCGATAAATATCCTGAATATCAAAACAAATTATATAGATACGTTATTTTTGAAAATAAAATTAAAAAAGAAAAAAAAATTTAATAAAAATGGAATAAAATATCTGGAAATTGGTAATTATGATTTGGAAATTTTTGAACTTGTAAAATTATTATTTTGGAATTATTACACCTTTTTACGTTTCAAACGCCGATTTTTATATAGGTCATTCTATATAAAAATTTATTTATACTGCTTCTTAACGTCTATTCGCGGAATTGTCCCTCTTGAGGGACAACTCCGCTATATAGCGTTTGCCGAAACTCATATAGATTTTTAATCTATATGAGTAGAGGTTAATGTCTATTCGCGGAATTGTCCCTCTTGAAGCGACACAAGGCCTCCCGTTAGGGAGGCCCGCCTTTGGAGCGACCGAGGGACAACTCCGCTATCACTTCGTATCACTACGTAGTGGCGTTTGCCGAAACTCATATGGATTTTTAATCTATATGAGTAGAGGTTAATTATTAACGTCTATTAGGGGAATTGTCCCTCTTGAAGCGGCACAAGGCCTCCCGTTAGGGAGGCCCGCCTTTGGAGCGACCAAGGGACAACTCCACTATCACTTCGTATCCGCGTTTGCATTTATCCATACAGATTTTTAATCTGTATGGATAGAGGTTAAATTCATATACGTTATATATATAAATTTACTTTTATACACTTTTATCGGCATTTTACGCCTTTGGACATTTTAGAACTTTCACGAAGTAATAAAAATGCCAAATTTAACGCGTTAAATATTTTGTCGCTTAGACTTTGCCACAATATATATTTATATAATTCGATATAAATAAAAATAATATAAAGATTTATTATTATATTTATTTATATTATAAATGAATACTGAACTTTTGTTTTATTGTGTTATTGCCTTCATTTCCGTCGCTATTTCTTCTGTAAATGCCGGTCCAGATTGTTGGAAAGATAAAAATGGAAATATAAGATGTGTTAATATTTGATGACGGAACCGAATTATTAACGTCTATTAGGGGAATTGTCCCTCGAGAGGGACAACTCCACTATATAGCGTTTGCGTTTATCCATACAGATTTTTAATCTGTATGGATAGAGGTTAAGTTCGCAAAATATCGCGGGCCTACGAAAGGTCGGGAAGATGCGGAATTGTTCTCCACTATATCCAATTATAATAAGTTCATTATATTTATAAAATTATAAATTAAAAATTAAAATCGGCGTTTGAAATGTAAAAAGGCGTAAATGTGCAAAGGTGTAAATATAATAAAAATAAGAAATGTGTCAATATAAATAAAAAATATCAATTATTAACGTCTATTCGCGGAATTGTCCCTCTTGAAGCGACCAAGGGACAACTCCGATATCGCTTCGTATCCGCGTTTGCCGAAACTCATATAGATTTTTAATCTATATGAGTAGAGGTTAACAAATTATACAGAACCATTAATTAGTTTTTCAAATAGTTATTATAAAGGAAATAAATATGGTGTTCAAGACTATATGAATACTAATATTTTTAGTTATATGTTATTTTGGAATAAAGTGAATGAATTAAAATAATTATTATTATTTTTTTTGTCTTCCTACTTATGGTGCTAAAAATTACGATAAATATATGAAAGAATACGGTATATGTTATCACTTAAAACGTTAATAATCTCCACCACCATCATTACCATTCATCATACAACTATATTCAAACAATCCGCTTTTTGGGAAGTCATCTTCTTCTTCATTATCCGAATAATCTTCCAACGGATATCTCCATCCATTTATTTTTCTCTCTAATTTCTTAACAAATTCCAAATAAAACATACTTGATTTTTTTTCTGAATCTAAATGGACGTCAATGCTTATGCTATGGCCTTCATGTTCAACTAAAAATACCAATTCATATTTTGTTTCATTTTCTTTATATTCAATAACACTACCGCAAAATCCTCCACCTTGACCACCGTTACCAGTTGCCCAAAGTTCTTGGGTTTCTTTACCATATATGCTGTCAAATAGTTCTAAACATTCATTCAAATAATAATTATCCGGTTGCGTTTCATCGTTTCTGTTAAAACGCTTTTTGGAAACAAAATTAAATTTCATTGTTAATAAGTTCTTTGTATTATATACTAATTGTTATTTAAGTTAAAAAGTATTTCAATTTTTTATAAAATAGGCGTTTTATTTCTTCATTTACTTTAACGTCTATTCGCGGAGTTGTCCCTCGGTCGCTCCAAAGGCGGGCCTCCCTAACGGGAGGCCTTGTGTCGCTTCAAGAGGGACAATTCCACTAATAGACGTTAATCTGTATGAATAGAGGTTGAGTAGAGGTTACAAGAAGATAATATAAGAATATTCTATAAATAGACATACATATATAACCAATGAATGACCCAGAAGAACCTATTCAAGAAATCATATATGAAACTGGGCGAAATATAACACCGACGACTCCATCTTTCAAATCGAATATCGATATTTTATCCGTTGAATTGGGAGATGTTATACTTATACACGCCGGAAGAAATGCCAATGTAGACCAGCAAACGTATTATGTCTATTATATTGACAATTTGAAATTGAAACTTCTCAACACATCCAATCACCAATTATTGCAATTGCGAATTGATGGATATGTCGCAGATGAATCGATTACGAGTATCGACTTATTGAGTCGTAGTGAAGTTGCGGGGTTTGCCAGACAGCATAATTTGCTTCCGCCTCAATGGATAGATATTCACTTTAACGGCGATGTGCCCGTCATCGTTTCCGGGGAAATTACTAATTTAGAAGAAGATATGATTGAGATTACTACGTATCCCGGATTGAGAGTTATTTATATTGATTTCGGTTACCAAGGAATACCCGAGTCACTGCCGATTGACAAAATCATTTTGCGAGAAAGACCGAAATCGATGGATACGTCGCTCCGCTCCGTCTTGGACGGTGTCACAGAATTGAATCGAGAGGATGCTGAGGCGGAACCAACTGTAGAAGTGGATGTTGAAGACGGACAATTAATAGTAAATATTCCCGAAAATGCAACAGCAAATCCATCTCCGAATGAAGTGATAGAAGAGTTTCTGCAGACCGAAGTCGAAATTCCCGCAACAGATGAAGAGGAAGATAATGGCGAATTGGAAGCACTTGAAATGTTTTTCGAAGTACGAGAAAGTGACCGCCGATATAGCGAAGAAATCCAAGTCGCCGATTTATTGGGCGAGCTCGTATCAAAATTGCCAGAAAACAAACGAACCGACAATGCAATGAAAGATATACATAAGCTGGTTACGCGATTTAAAGAACTCCGTCGGGTCTTCTCCGTTTTCGACGAAAACGGTGATGTAGTAATACCCAAAGTCACGAATATATTGCATAAGCCGATAATCGAGCATATTGTCAAATTGGACCGCAATATTCCTTGGCTGTTGCCAGTCACTTACGAATCCAATGAACTGATGGTCTATAGCACAGAAAAAGGACAGGACGATTACGACGGCGCACTTACCCACACCGAAACCTCTATGTCCGAGTTTGTAAACAATACAGTAAATGCACAGCGCGCATTTTCGAATGGTGGCCAGCAATCGGAAACAAACAAATATGATAAAATGATGAAGGATGTGGATACATTATTAACTCCTGCTACCTGTCCTCTCAATCCAATGCCGGAAACGGACAATGTGCCAATCTACCTTAAAAACGTAAAAACCAAATGCGATACGGAATTAATGGTAGATAATAACGGACAAATGCAGATGGATACATCCGTTATAAACAAAAACAAAAGCATTACATTCCACGAAATAGGGAAATCCAAGTTTGTCACTAGGCGATATACTGGTGCATCCTCTCGTCTTGTTTTAGATGAAAACATTCGGAAACGCGTTTATGTAAGACAACCGATTGGCAAATCCGATTGTGCAAATATACGGTCGGTAGTAATGCTCCCGCGCGCTGTTTGGATGCAATCTCAATCGAAATCGCCGAGTGCCAACCTCTATTTGAAATCGAAATTGGCCGAAATACCTGTATATAAATTCCGCATATTCAATCGCAATACAAATATTGCTACACGAAACATCGACCATTTAGACAAAGAAATCGTATATGAAGATTCGATTCTTCCTCTCAAATCCGATACAGGCGTGAATACAGAAAAGGGTGAATCCTTTTTAAAAGACCCCGTTCATTATGTCATTGCCGCAAAAGAGACGGGTGTCGATGAAGACTCTTTTCGCCGATTTTTGAATGCGATTATTCCCCGAACAAGGACACTTATACGTTGGATGCGGTCGTCCATCGAACATCTCTATTCATTTGCCGATATTGTCGCATATTTAGAACCTTTTTTCGTCGAATCAGAGGATATAACATTCAAGCAATATATTGAAATTCGCTACTATGTCAAGGAGAAGATACGCAAATATGTGGCGAAATTGGCGGCCACTCGCAAAACATATAATGTATTGAAAATCGTCAGTCGAGATGAGAAACCTCTCGTGGATAGAATACGAACCATTATAGAGGAAAAAGAATTCGAACAATATTTCTTGTCTACTTACCGATTGAATTCACCCGATGGAGGAGAGGCTGCAAAAGCAGTCCAACAAACTTCGTCGGAAACACTGCATAATATATTGCGTATAGATGGTGCAGAAGCGATATCGGCCATGTTGAATCTGTATTTAATGGAGGCCCTTACCATACCTGAATCGGTCGTCGGAATACTAAAAGAACCTACCATAAGCAGCGAAGATGTAAAAACGATTGTAAAGTCGAAATGCGACCGTCGTTTTATTGCAAAGAAATACCATTCCGTTGAAGAAATGCGCAAAGATGATAATACTACCGACGTATTTTACGACAAAGAGTACGACGATACTCCTTATCATTTAGCCGACAAATACAAAGACGAGAAGAAACGATTCCGAGAAGAAGAGGAGTTCCGAGAATTCTTTGTGGAGACCCTTATTCAGAAACACGATTGTCCGCAATATATGGCCGCACAATTAGCGAATACGATTCTAGCAAAAAAGAAACGTATATCGAATGGAGAATATGCTATTTTAGAAATAAAACCGACTCTTGCAGATAAACTTAGGAAAGACGCGAACTCTACCTCAGAGGAGGAACGAGAACAAGAACAGGAACAAGATATCCGAAAACGCATCGAGTTTTACAAGAGGTCAAATGACAAATGGGAACTGGATAAAACCGTAACGATAGACGCATTCATCGATACAAATACACTCTTCTGTGAATTATCTGAATCCTGCAATAAAATCACTGATGTAAATCGATGTGTTCCGAGTGAAATGGCTGCGCTCCAGATTCGACTGGCGAAACGCGCCCGAATGATAGAAGAGTTCGAAGAGCGAGTAGCAAAGTCGTTCGATGAAGTTACCGATGAACTACGTCGCAAATTGACTATTATGCGAAAACAAATCGGCCGCGATATCGCACTAGACAAGACAAAACTCTATCGCCAGAGTTCATATTGCTATGAATTAGGTAAATATGCAAAATCAACAGAATTAATCGTAGAAAGCCCACATACAGACTTAGTGGAAAGGGTATTATCGTGGCCGGATTTCGCGGAAAAGCAGAAAATGATTCACGAATTTGCAAAGAAGTTTTGCCGTAACGCGAATCCCCATTTAGAAGAAGACCAACATTGGTTGTATTGCATTGATACGAATACAAAACTCTTTCCCAATTCGATTTTTCAATTAGCCGAGGCTTTCCTATATGATAATTACGGTAATCATCTCGACAAACTCATTCGCGAAAACGGTCAATTAAGCGATGATGGCGACGCAATTGTAGATAAATACACTGGATATGTTTTGCGTAAAATCGATTATAGTTCAGAGGAGGGGTTTGACGAATCCGGATTTCGCATTGTAACGAATGCAGTGGAAGAGAAAGATATTGCCACAATGGTGCTCGAGACATTGTCAAAAAAAGACAAAGTATTTAAGAGTCCAATCGCACAAGCTGCATATACTGTTTTCCGCACACTGAGTGAGAATATGGGTATCGAGAAAGACACAACCGAATCAAGTATTGAAGAGTTTGTCCTAAGAGTGACAACGGAAACGATGAATGATTCGGATATCGTGGCGACGGAAGATGTCTATAATGAACGAATGGCACAAGTTACCTCCAAGAAGACGGCGAAAATGCCCTATAGCACATATTACAACCAGTCGCTTATTATCATTGTCAGTTGCGCTACGTTTGCAGCAATGCAAACACTTATACCGTCCTTCAAGACAAAAAAGACATTTCCGGGATGTGTGAAATCATTTGCAGGATATCCTCTCGACACAAACACTGAAAATGTTACCGGTCTCCGATACATAGCCTGTGTATTAGATAAGTCGAAACGGTCGTCATCTCTACCCTGGTCGGCGATTGAACCTCTCAGTGTAAATATTTTACTGAATCGAATGAAGACAGTTATGCAGACGGTCATTTACCCCCGCCCAGACGCGGAAAAACTATACAATATCAAACGCGATTATTTAGTGCATTATCCGGACCAAGATGTGCCGGATGAAGTCGCCATCAAACGATGGACGCACTTTCTGCCGCCCGTTGTCGTCTTCTCGATTGAACCAAACTCTGTCACTGGAATCAGCGAGGACTATGAAAAAGAGTTTTTCAATGCCATTTTACACGGTTCGAGCGAACAGTTGAAATCAATCGGTATCATTAAAGGCAAATTGCTGAAACACGGATATTTCGTTTATGATATCATTGACCGTATTGTGCGCAAGAAACAACTCCTTCTCACAAGTAATGGTGGCGCGGCGTTTTTGGAAAACGCGTGTTGCAACGAAGACGGAACGCATACAAACCCCATTCATTATTTCCAGAAAGAACGTCCCGATTTGGCCCAAGTGATGCAAAAAGCCAAGAAAATGGAAAACGTTTTGACTCGCGTGAAGAACTTGACCAAAGCAAAAACATTCTTTGACCCGGAATCCTCTCGTATAGTCGGCGCTTCCATCCCCGACACTATCATATCACGTACAATATACGAGACATTTATTCATTACTGCAATTTCGACAATGACGCGGCTATACCGGCGGATTTGATTCCTCTCGCCGCAACAAAACCGGAATACAACCGATTCGCTTCGACGGAAGAGAAAATCGCCTTTATGGAGAAACACGGCAAGAGTTACGGAATCGCAGATTTCCATTCGATTATGCGAGTTGTCAATTCGCGCAACCTTGTCCATCGAAAGCCGAATAAAGAAATCGGAGCTCTAAGCGGCTTAAAGGATATGCTGACCTATTTCGACGATAAGAATTCGGTTTTAGTAGAAGACCGTTTGCGAGAATTGTTGAGAAGAACTTTAGCGAATTATGACCCGAAAGTGGCGGTTCACGAAGAGCGAGCAAATAACCAGAAACTGAATAGATATTTGCAGCGCGCAAACGGCGGAATGCAGAATGTGATTGTGTCGTTTTTGGATACGCATTCGAATTTGACCGCTACGAATTTAGACAAGATTTCGAAATTCTTGGAATCAGTTTCCTCTTGGAATGTGGATGATATGCCGACAATCGCGAAAGAGTTGCAGAATATGGTATTCAATGTGTCGAAAGTCTATCCAAATAAAACAATCGCAAACATATTCCAATCCAATTGCAATAAACATTGGAACTTCTCCCTCGCGCACCAGGCATATTTATCTGAAATGGTCCGAGCTTTTTACGCGGATATTGCAGTGTATGCACAATCCAATGAATCTGAAACGACCCCACTATTCTATCGATACCTCTCTACTGCCGTAGCAAACTTGACCGATTTAGTGCTATTTACGGAAAATATTCCGGTATTCACACCTCTCGTGAATGATGGTGTGAAATATTGGACACTATACAGTAATGAAACAATTCAACTGCTTTATCAATATGGATTTCTATCGGCGATTCACGAATATGTGGTGTTAGCCAATGACCCGACATTCGCACAATTACGTGCCGAAGAAAGCCGACCCATTGAAATGGATACAGATGAAGATTACGGTGTCCGCTCCTCTCAAATACGGCAAGTTCATATTGTAGAGAGTGATACAACCGAATTGAAGAAAACCGCTGCAAAATGGTTATACGCGGTCTTAAAACGCGAAATGGATACGAAAACCGCATTCAATCGCAATTACACTGAAATAATGGACGGTACAATGTCACTCAAATACAAAGATAAGAAGTATATTACGGATTATTTAGCGGCATTGAGCCGGGATGAACGTCGCGTAGAACAGACGTTGAGAAGTCATAAAATCGGAAGATGGAATGTCGGAATGCAGAAAGGATTATACCAATATGAGAAGACGGTATATGATAAAGAAATCGCACAATGGCACACGGATGAATTAGGAATATCTGAGGCAATTCAAACGGCGATTGCAGCATCGGAAATGGAAGGAGAAGGAGATGACGTAGAAGATTTAGAGAGAATGGAACGCCATCGTCATTCAGATGAGTATGATGGAGGAGATGGAATGGAGGATATGACGGAGGATTATATGGACGGCATTTACTATGAAGAGGACGCTGAACGAGAGGACGGGTTCTAAATCTATACTGTAGCAGTGACAATTCGGTTATTATCGTCTATTCGCGGAATTGTCCCTCTAAATCGAAGATACCTTTGGTTGAAGCGGCACAAGGCCTCCCGTTAGGGAGGCCCGCCTTTGGAGCGACCAAGGGACAACTCCGCTATCACTTCGTATCACTACGTAGTGGCGTTTGCATTTATCCATACAGATTTTTAATCTGTATGGATAGAGGTTATGGAGCGAATTGACTATGGAATAACTCCAGTATTACTTTATAGATGCGTTTCATTTTTCTGTTCAGTCGGTGTAATATATATGAGGTTATAATTTAAGTAGAATCCAAAATGAAGTTGCCGTTTCTGAATAAAAGTTTCGTGCGCGTGAATCGAGCAAGTATATCGGTTTTGTTATTTTTAGTGATATTTACTCTTATCCATAAAGCAAAACCGTCGCTGCTTTATACGAAAGAAGGTGGATTCCGTCAATTCGGAGTCGGCTATAAACAGAAGACAGTTGTGCCAATATGGTTAGTAGCCATTTTCCTAGCAATCCTCTGTTATTTATTTGTATTAAGTTACCTGATATTCTTTTAACCTCTATCCATACAGATTAAAAATCTGTACGGATAAATGCAAACGCTATATAGCGGAGTTGTCCCTCTTGAGGGACAATTCCGCGAATAGACGTTAACCTCTACTCATATAGATTAAAAATCTATATGAGTTTCGGCAAACGCCACTACGTAGTGATACGAAGTGATAGCGGAGTTGTCCCTCAAGAGGGACAATTCTATGAATAGACGTTAACGTATACTTCTCTCCTCTCCTTTTCTTCTCAAGACGGACGAGAAAGAGAACGAGCGTATACGGAAAAACACTAAATAGAAAATATATTGAGTATATCAAATCATATATTTTTTGCAATGGATATGAATTTCCCCGAACCGGCTCAAACATTTATAGGAGATACTATATCCTCTCCAAAATTAATTGACCCATCTGCATTGCATTATTTAGATGGGGCATTAAAGAAGTCGCACAATATACGTGTAAAGTATCATCGAATCATACTGAATGTCGGTATTGTATGTGTGCTCAGTTGTTTCGTCGGCGGGTTTTTGTATTATAGATACAAGAACCGACCTACTCAACAAGAGGCAAATTATAAATTAATAAAAGACCAAGAGTTCGTATTATCCAAAATTCGCTATTTCCAAGAACAGAATCAGCGTATAAATGAGTCAAGACGCACTGCAGCTGGGTCGGAAATATCTGGATTACCAGTCGTACATCCTCCCGAGTAACAAGTGTTTCGTTCGTGTCTCTCTATATCTTATAACCTTTGCTGACTTACTACAAAATGGACGCAATATTAGCGAAACGGAATTTAGCAAAAGAACGAAACAATGCACAACAAGCAATTGACGAAAGAATACAGCAAATGGCGATGAATGTTCGAGAGACGGAGTTCAGTATACCGGTTCTTCCTATGGGAGGCGATATTAATTTATCGAGATTACAGTCTCTCAATATCAATGCCGTTGTTACAAAAGAACCGTCGTCAATAACGGCAGTCTATGGCATTCCAGAAGGAGTAAAGAATATTCGTTTTGAGAAGCAACTTCTGGTAGAAGCACCGCAATTGCCAAAATCGACAGAGACGCTCAATTTAGACGGAAACTATATTGAATCGGTCAATTTCTCATATGCAAACAATTTGCGAGTATTAAGACTAAACGGAAATCGTCTGAAATCGTTGGGAGATTTGCCTGAATCGCTGGAAGAACTCTATATAGATAACAATTTTATCAAACGGTTAGATTTAGCGGGATTACCGCGTCTCCGTGTTCTCCATTGTCGCAATAATAAGACACTTCGCATAGAAAATATACCTGCATCTGTTGTCGATTTGCAAGTGGAAGAAGGCAATCCGCATATAATGCTAGACTACGATTATTTTCCTACGAGCGCATTGGCAGAGGATGGTAGTCGCGCTAAAGGAACTGAACAAGAATTCGTGGAAAGTATGCGCGATTATTTTGAACTCAAAAAGGCATACGAAAATGCGGCAATGGAAAGTAGGCACAATGCAAGAGTGAATGCATTAAAACGCGGTATGGGCGAGATAGCAGCAAGAAAAATTGCGTCCCGATTACTACCAAAATGCGTGAATTGCAAACGTCCAGTTGGAACAGTATTTAAGACACGGAAAGACAGACTAATGGCGTATTGTGGAGACACAAATTCACCTTGTCCTCTCCGCATAGAAATATTTAAAGGCGAGTTTGAAAGTGACGATGTGTTTGCCGAGGCTTCGAAACAATTATTGGAGGAGGCAAAAGAGAATATTATACGTCAAAAGATGGATGTCCTATTCAATTATGCGTCGGAAGAAGAAACAGTTGCTAAATTCAAGGATTTGATTGAAGACTACAATTTGTATTCTTTTGTGCAAAAGGGGGATATCGATATGCGAGAGGAGAAAAGATTCAATGTGCATAAACGTGAATTGATAAAGGCAAAATTAAAACGGCTAAATGAACTAAAAGGGAAGATGAATGCGCATATGGATGAATATGAAGAATCTGGGAATCGAGATATGATTCATAATGCAATGGATATTTATGTAAGGGAATATATGCCGGAAGTGAATAATTTGCGAATGTTAAAATACAATGTAATGGAAATGTTGAAGCCCTTACCAGAAACGGATAAAGATAATATGGTCCGCAAATTAAATCAATCTGCCGCCTCTCTACGCCAATTAGAAGCACTTCATGGAGAAGTTCCGCGCGTATTGAAATTCACAACGGGGAATGCCGAACCGGTAGCTGCCACGGAAGAAGAAGCCGAGGCAGAACAAATGGAAGAGGTGATTCCATTTGAGGAAAGGGAAGAAGAATATTACAATTTGGCAGATTATGCTGAATAGGACAAAATAACACCAACAACACAACAACGCCGTAAAAATAAATAATGGAAATTCGATATATCCCGTTATTTATTATTGCCTAGACATCCATCGCCAAGGAATCGCCAAGGAAACGACCGAAAATTAACCTCTATCCATACAGATTAAAAATCTGTACGGATAAATGCAAACGCTATATAGCGGAGTTGTCCCTCTTGAGGGACAATTCCGCGAATAGACGTTAACAAGCATTATAATTCGATACTCCATCCCACGAAATATTCATTGCCTGTGCCCAGCTTTTCTGTGCGCACCTCTCCGATTTGCCCGGATACATTTTACCCCACGCCGTACTATTATTATTCAATTTCATATATTGGAAATCGCGCGATTCCTCTTTTTTCTGCAAATCCAATAGAGGTTTATCGTTGCTGTTGACACACCCGAATGCCGTTGTTCCAGCAGTACATAATCCAATATTTTGCTTATCTGTTAAAACAATTCCATTTGCGTCGGTTACAAGATATCCGCGATTTCGCTGAGTCGATAAAACCGGAGCACCGCAATAGACTGGATTGGAACTAACGTCCCAGTAGTCGGGGCAAGCATTCTGCATTGGTGGAAATACGTCTTGTTTATGCAGAGACGTCATTCCAACTCCAACAATAATGAGTACAATAATGAGTAGCACTAAAGCGACGATGGATACATACATATAAAATGGATTCATTCTGTGCTTTTATTTACTAAATTATATATAACAAACATAAAAACATTTTATTTCTCAAAGCAAGTTATATCTATCTATGCAATCTTTTAGTAACGCATTTGCAATGAATAATTGGACGCCCGTGAATAGACCGGACCCGAATAACCCAACCCATATAGCACGTCTGATTGAAGGACAAAAACAGAATGGATTAGTAGATATTGCTATTCTAGAAGACCCGGACGCGATGTTCCGAATGCACGAACGTATCAATGTCCGCAACAAACCGACCGAATATAGTGAAGCGCTGAATGGAACAATGGAATGGAATGTCCTAGCCCAAGTCTATTTTTCGGCAGAGAATATTCAAATTGTCCAGAATGCTCTGCGAGCAAATGTGTATAAGTTATCCGGCGGAAAAATCAATATACCAAATCAGAATATCGATAATCTGAAAATCATTATGCGCGACTATTATTTGGAATATGCCGAACATTATCCTAAAGATATCAAAGGGCAAGTAGAACGTCTAAATGGGTTGGTAATAGAACATTTAGTCCCGAATTTATATAGTGAAGCGGTCGGTTATTTTCAGTATTTAGTGTCGCAGAGCACACTTACTATGCCTATTGAACGACCTATGCCGAGCGACCGCGTATATAAGCAACTCGACCCTAGACCATTTGTCGATTTGCGCAAAGACCCGCGCTAGAATGCATTTGGCAAATCATAGAAATCGGTTCTCCCGTAAAATAACCACGAAAACCATTTTTGTACTGTACTGATTTCCGCTCCTTCCACACTACCTCTCGCCGTCCTTATAATTTCCCGATGTGTCAAATCCGCTACAAATGGGAAAGCACACGAGGCACCATGTTGTATCTGTCGCACAATAAGTGGATTCGTATTTTCTTTGTTCAGCACTTTATTGTATTTTTGATAATAAGCCAGTGTAGCCAAATCGTCTGGATGTGATATTTTCATTTGTATGCGCAAATTGTCGTCTTTTTCTGCAAATGTGCCTACGTGTATCAAATTTGCATTAAACACAATAACGTCTCCTTCCGAACAAATAATATCTGTCACACCACCAGTCAAATTCACCGCGTGTTTATATTTCGATGTATGGCTACCAGGTATTACACCAAGACACTTATCCATCGGTTCTAAGTAGACTAACATTGTATAAGATGGGTATTTCTGCCCCGCATTGAAAAACGTCCCGTTATTGTCGCGATGACAAGTATGCACTGCGGATTTTTCAATTATCCATATGTAATCCTGCAAAACGTGTTCGGGTGAAACAGCCCGAACAACCCGTTGTATTTCTGGGTCTTTATGCATTTCCATCTTGACTTCTTTGTATTGGCGATTCGCACACATATTGCGCCAACGTGTTCTCTTTTCCTGCGAAATTGCTGAACGAAATACCTTTACGCCATCTGTGTTCAAATCACTCCAATTCGCATTGTGATTTACACGTCCTCTCATATATGCAAAAAACAATACCAACAAAATGATTATCGAAATAATTGCAATTATATTCTTTTTTCTAAGAGAGGATAGCATCGACGCTATATTCAACCAACGCTAAATCATTGTGACCGCAAATATAACATTACCATTTGTGGTCACAAACCCACCTAGAAAAATACAATTGTGATTTATTCATTTTGGTTAGTTTTCAACATAAGCTGAATTTTTTATGCACCATATTTTTGTATCCGATATCAATCAATTCTCTGCCGCTGTTGAAATTCAATATATTGTATCCTTTTAGAACGTCGGGCGGCACATAGTATTTATTGATTTCGCCAATCGGTGTTCTGCAACCTTGGTTCAGCACAGACATTGGATTGTTGAAATTGCTCAAAACAATCATTGCGGTTCTACACAACATATCCTTCAATGAGTTAATCGGTGTGTCATTGTAAGCATAATCTTCGTATGGAGTAATAAACGTAATATTCAAGTACTTTGTATCGTGTTCAACATTAATCAATTCATTGCTGAGTGTGCCACCGTCCGCATACAATTGCCCATTGAATTGAACCGGCGGAAATACTCCAGGAATTGCACACGACGACATAAGCAGTAATACTTTGCTTATATCGTCTTGGTCTTCGAAATTGTAAATATCCATTTTGCCGGAATACATATTCGTGGCGCCGATTAAAGTGTGTATAGCAGGAATGTTTGGCATTGTTTGAATGATGTCCGTCAACATCTTTTTAAGGGGATTCGTGTTTAATATGGATACTCCCGTAGTTGGCAAAAAATCATATATCATACGATTGCGTATATTTGTATAAAGTAACTCGGCGCTCTTTACGCCTAAATGAATATTTTGGTAGTAAGATAAATATCCGGCATTCAATGCTCCCGCCGAAATACCAGTGTATAAATCATATTGCTTATTTTCTATTTCCAGAAGACGTTTCAAAATTCCGATTTCAACCGCACCGAATGACCCGCCTCCGCTAAATGACAATTGATTCAATGCATTCACAGATGCGACAAATCCGAATAAAAGAAAAACAAATATCATTTTACACTATAAATATATTAGACACTTCAAATAAATTGATAATAATGCAAATGATTGTTGGATATCGCGAACTTCGCCGACAAGAACATTACATAATAGAAAACAACTATGAAAAACTGTGTGAAATCAAACTGTATTGCTGCGAACTCAACCTCTATCGTAATGGTATGTATTATTTACGCCAATTCATTTGTCATTTGCCAGTTCGATGTTGTCTCGAATAACACCGGGCGTGAAAAAATATACATTATTCAGCAAAATGTATATTTTTATTGATTTTATAAGGATAAATATAAGATGTGATGTGATGGACAATAGACTACACGTTACTTACCTTTTTTCGGTTCAGGGCGTTTCACGATTTTCATTACTTTCTTCGCCGGAGCGACAGAAGGATTTTGCAGTGATTCTCTCGCCGATTTATATTTCATATATTCTGTTTCAAACTGTCCTAATTCGCGCATCCAAATTTGTTCGCAAGTCGTATTTTTCAGAATTTCCAGTTCTTCTTCTGTATCTGCCTTTTCTTTCAAAATGGCATCGACGTTTTCTTTCGTGACGGAATCCATTGGCATCTTTATCAAGTATTTATAGTCGCCATCGATACGGTCAAACCCCTTCGACTCCAAAAGCGCAATTACTGCTTCATTCGTCTTGCGTCGTAAATCGATGGTGTCATTTAGATTACCCATAATATACTTGGCGCGATTCGATAATTTTACCAGTTTCCGGTTCATCGCATCCTCTTGGCTCGCCTTCCGTTTCGCATAGGTAGCAAGTCGAACCGTATAGAAGTCATCAATGATTTCCGCCACTGTATCATATTTATGCAATTTGCATTCCGAGTTAAACATATGCATATTGCTAGTGGAAACCGTAGTGCTCAACTTCAGTGTCTTTTCAATGGCTTCCGGAGTCATTGTCGCCAATACGCCTTTCGGAAACTGCACTGTAATATCCACTGTTACTTCTGTGCTATTTGATTTGAAATCTTTCAATGTCGGTGGAATCTTCTTGCCGTTTTTATCGACGCCCCCATCGACCAATCCTTCCAAGAAAGTGATATACGGCATAGTCCAAACACCAATAGGTAATTCCGTGATTCGGATTTTATCGTCTCCATCAGACCGTTCATATGCACCTCTTATCGAGAATTTCTGGTCATTCATACGTTCCACTGTTCCTTTGAAGCCTTCGTAATAAGGCACAAAATCCGATGTGGCAGGTTGTCCGGTCAGTTTATCTTTTAAATACTGGACGAGTGTTAAAGGGTGATATGGTTGGATACTGCAAGAGAATCCAGTGCCAATTCCGGAAATGCCATTGACTAATGCGAATGGAATAACTGGCACATAATATTCCGGTTCAACTATCGTCCCATCATCATCTAAATAATTCAACACTGCATCATCTACATCGGGAAATATGTATCTCGCCAAGGAAGACAAGAGAGTGAATATATATCTTTCTGATGCACTATCGTCGCCGCCGTGTAATCGCGTACCGAATTGACCGTTTGGAACTAGCAGATTAATATTATTGCTACCTACAAAATTCTGCGCCATTGCCACGATGGCGGCATTTAGTGATGCTTCGCCGTGATGATACGAACTGTGTTCCGATACATAACCAGAAAACTGTGCCACTTTCAATTCGGATGTGAGTGGGCGTTTAAATGCGCAATACAGGATTTTGCGGAGAGACGTCTTCAATCCATCGACCATATTTGGAATCGACCGCGCACAATCGTATGTGCTGAAATGAATCATTTCATTGTGGATGAATTCATCATAGGAAACGGCAGGTCGATTCGTATCCAAGAATGCGTGTTTGTTGTAGTTTTCCAACCACGTTTTTCGGTCATCCGGGCGTTTCTTATTGAATACCATATCAATTGCATCATCGCTCTTCGCAGTATCGTGTGTGAAATCGACGATTTTCTTGTTCGCAAAATATTCCTTGAATTCCGTCGCGGTCGATGTACCGAGACCTTTGAAATATTTAATGGTCCATCCCTTCTCACCAGTTGGACCGAGCGATTGTTTCCAGTTGTCGTATTCACCTTGATTATAGAATAACAACTTCTGCTGTCCTTTCGTAGCGCGCAAAATCGGCGTGTTCATAAAACTGATAAATCCGGGTATTTGTGTAAGACTGGCCCATTCGCTATGGAACAAGTTAATGCAGAGACCTTTGATGTGACTACCGTCTAAATCCTGGTCCGTCATCACCATTACTTTGCCGTATCGCAAATACTGACGCACATCTTCTATACTGGAATAAACGCGACCGTTTTCCAATCCCAGGATTTTCTTCAAGTCCGTTATTTCTTTATTCTCTGCAATCTTTTTTGCTATTTCACCGCGGACATTTAGCAGTTTGCCTTTGAGAGGATACACACCAATTGTATTGCGGTCTTCGCTGGAAAGCCCACTAATAACGCCCGACATAGCCGACAATCCTTCGCACAAAACGAGAACACAATCACCCGATTTATCTGTGCCACTGAAATTCGCATCAACGAAATTCGCAATACCTCGTATTGTTTTCGTTTTGACACCATCAGTCTTTTTCGCAGCCATTTTGGATTCTTTGGCTTCCGTGAGCGAACACGCTAAATCCATTACGCCCATTTTTGCGACTTTTTCAATGAATCCATCGCTGACTGCGCAAGATGAACCGAATTTATTGGACGGTGTATTCATATAATCCTTTGTCTGACTATCGAATGACGGATTCACAATATCACATCGCAAGAATAATATGAGCTGTTCTTTAATGGAGGCGGGATTGACACGGAGTTTCTTCTTCTTCTCAATATAATCGACCAATTTGCGGGTGATTTGACCCATAATATAATCGACGTGTTTGCCACCTTTATGGGTAGCAATGCCATTGACAAAACTGACTTGAGCGAACTCGTGTGTTTCTGACATTGCCACTGCATATTCCCATCTCTCATCGGGCGCTTCATATACGCGTTTCGTTTCTTCTTTGGGTCCGATGTAGAGGTCGATATAGTTCTGGAAATTCTTCACTGGCACTTGTGTTCCATTGTAAGAGACTTTGACTTTTTTCGTGGATTGGTCAGTTACGGCAGCAATGTCATATACGCGTTTTTTGAGTAGAGAGAGCATATCGGCGGTTAATCCTGGGATTTTTAGGCGCGCATAATCGGGACGGAAACAGACTTTTGTATATGGTTTTGTTGTTTTCACTTTGGTGATAACTGGCGCGCCGATTTCCGTCAGATTGGCTCGGAATTCCTGTGTGTATTTGAGACCTCTTATATGGTCAACCGTTTCAATACTGCCATAGGTAGACCAAATCAGAGCTAGTTTGAATCCAAATCCGTTTTTCCCGCCGACGATTTTCTGTTCTTCTTTATCGTAATTGGTCGATGTGCGCAAATGTCCGAAAATCAATTCGGGAATCCAAATATCATATTCGGGGTGTTTTGCGACATCAATACCATTGCCGTCATTCGTCATTACAATGGTACCGTCTTCTGATACAGACACTTCAATGTGCGTAACCAATTTAGTGTCGATGGTGGTCTCGGACCTTTGAAGCATCCGGATAACGTGGTCGCGACAATTGACGACGCCTTCATCAAAGAGTTTGTAGAGACCGGGAATGTAGTCAATGGTGCGCAACATAATATGTCCTGCGGATTCATCGAATACATACATAGAAGCATCGACGTGTTCTACCGAACCAATATAGGTGTCGGGATTGTCGAGGATATGTTCGCGGTCGGTTTTACGCTGGTATTGTTGAGCAAGAGACATTTTCTTCGGTTTGGTTTTTCGATGTTGTTTAACTTTGTGAATACTATGCAGTAAAATGGGGTATAGTATTTCCTATAGATTTCTTTAAGTAGTTCTTTTCAATTTTTGCAATTTGTACCATTGAATAATTACGAAACAAGACATATTCAATTATGACCAAAAAATTGAACTATTTAAAGATATAAACAGGTATGAATTATATCTTTTGCTACTATTCTACTATTTACTATTAAAAATGTCACTCAAAATAAACAACCCGGAGGAGTTTCGTAAGAATATTCGTACCAAGATTACTGCGGTATTGGCCGAATCCGCTATATTAGACAAGATTGTAGAGAAACATAATATTCCAATAGAAAACGTAGCGATTAATTTGGAGAAGGGTGTATTTAATTATGCTATTCGAGAGGCGAGTTTCCGCAAACTAGTAAAGAAATGGGAGAATCCGGCATTCGCCCAAATCTACATTGACCGTCTCCGGACAGTACACAGCAATATACATTCGCCTACAGTGGTAAATGGCTTGTGTTCTGGTGATATACTTCCACAGGCGGTTGCTTTTATGACGCATCAAGAAATCCAGCCGGAGAAATGGAATCCGCTTATTGAGAAGAAAACAAAACGCGACGCATCGAAATGCGATAAAAAGGTAGGTGCATCCACGGCAATGTTTACTTGTTCAAGATGTCAATCCAAGAACTGCACGTATTATGAAATGCAAACACGTAGTGCGGATGAACCGGCAACTATATTTATTACTTGCTTGAATTGCGATAAACACTGGCGCAACTAGAACAATACACACCATTATTTATTATATTATTTGATTACTAAACGTCTATTCGCGGAATTGTCCCTTGGTCGCTCCGCTTCAAGAGGGACAACTCCGCTATCACTTCGTATCCGCGTTTGCATTTATTCATACAGATTAAAAATCTGTATGGATAGAGGTAAAACATATTGATGTATTATTTTTTACGCCCCCATTAGAAAAAATAATATATTTAGCGCCAAACGCGTTTCTCCAAAAACTGGCGAAATGTCGCCTCTTGATTTTGCCCCGCCTCTGTGTCGCATATAAAACGAATTTCTACGGACATTCGTGTTACATCCGTATTTTTATTGGAAGAGCATCCGTGTATTAAATAGGGCGAAAACAATATGAACTCGTCAGTAGAAGGGTTCGGTCGCACCATATCTAATGGTGTCCGACTTTGCAATACAGCATCAACCGAATATTTTTTGCCGCTACTTGGAAAATACGCACCACCTCTCGTCATAATCAAATCACGTTCATTCCATAAATGACTTCCAGTTTGCATAGCGAGAGAAGAATTCGAATTCGAACCAACTATCGGCAAATAAATATTCACTATATTCCGATAAAAATCCAAGTAGATGTCGCGATGGCACGGATTGTAATCATTTTTGCTGTGAGAGGATGGACGGCAAATACGTACCCATATATCATCATTGAATATCTTCACCGGTATTTTCAGTATATCGGAAACGCGTTTTTCGAAATAAGAAGCAAACTCATTCAATTCTGCGGTTTCTGTGCGTTTATATGGCATTGCATTAATAATTCGAGTATGTTCCTCTCCAGTAATATGCAAATGATATTCTCCTGCGTCGATTTGTCGAGAGGTTACTTCTTCTATTTTATATTCCACCAGGCGCTTCAAAAACGGTTGGTATGATTTTTCCATCTGAAATACAGAATACCCGACCGCATTAAAATCTGTATGTTCTAATAAATTCGTATCTTCTGCCAAGATGACGCGGTCCTCTCCCCACGTATAGTTAGAATGAATAAACGCATCTAAATAATAAATGTAACCGCGCGATGCGAACATTTTGCGGAGTTGGTCAGTTGGTGCATTCGGTAATAAGTCCAGAAGCTCCATTACATTGTTCGGTATTTCTCTCACGGTAGCGCAACAAACCGCATCTATTATACCGTGGTCTCTGCAACGTTTAATAACATATTCCTTCGACGTATCGATTAGAAACTCGGTATCAGATAAAAGTAGATGATATGTTCCTTCTCCGCCAGTTTTATCTTCTTGATAATGAGAGGTTTGGAATGGGAAATGGTCTGCTATTTTCCAATTAGGTACTATGCGGCGAACAATACGTTCTTGCTCCTCTCGATTTTCTGTTATCAAAACAACCGTCCCAGTGTCGAAATAGTGTTTGTGGTAATCCAGCCAAACCGGCAACAATTCGCCGTTGTTTTTTATATATAGAACTGCGTTCAACCGCATTTTATCTTATGTATTTACTGCAAATATATATTTATGTTAGTATCCTCTCATCATATATCGACCGTAGAATAGATAAAAAATTGAATTGATTTTATATTGCGTTTATAGTATGGTTATTCCAATTCCTATACAATATATATTCAATACTACTATCATGGACTATACAGACATACACCAATATTGCCGCGAACAGGAGGCTAAGAAGCGTCAAAATCGTTTTCGCCAACGCAAACGAGAAGACACACAATTCCGGAATGCGCCGACGCCTACTACGGAACAAGGTAAGTTATGGAAAGAATACGACGAACTCTTTCGCGAATTACGCAGAGTGGACGAAGATAATCACACCGAATCTGCGCACATATTACAAGACGAGTTATACCGCAAGTTTATTACGGATACAGTAACTGGTCGATTTCGAACACAAGCCGAAATTAGTGCAATGGCATTATTGATGAAACTCAATGTTGTCGATTTTGATAAACCTGGTCATTGGTGGTATGCCTAATGCAAATAAATCGGAAAGAACATAAATAATATGGGTGTGAAATTATTATATATTTTTTAATGGATTTATCTTCTTCTCCAACGAAAGAACAAGAAGCCGCGTCTTTTCTAGAGATGCAAAGTGTTCTATTATCAAAATCCCCTGCGTTTATTGGTAGATTGTCCGGCAATGAACCACATTTATATGATTATGTGTCTTCTGGTCGAACAATCCCAACTTACTTGATTCAAAATATGTTATTTGCAGCTGGAATACAATTCATTTCGTATCAAGACGTGATAGATTATGCGCAGACATATAAGAATGCGTTTTCCGAATGCGATTTAATCGGAGTTTGGTGTGGTGGTTCGATGTATGCTCAATCGCGTGTTCTTTATGAGCACATATCAAGTCAAAATCAGAATCCATACAAATGCGTACCGATGGTAGCAACCGGATTGGAACCGTTTTACTATATGGATTTGCCGCAATATGAATTCGACCGCGTATTCGAAAATAAAAAAGTCCTTATAATATCCTCTCACGCAAATACGATAAAATCGCAATTATCAAATCTAGACAAACTATTTCCGAAACCGATTTTCCACTCTACCGCGCAGTTTTATGTGTATAAACCTCCTCAACAGAATGCTGGGAGTCACGACACGAATTCGTGGAAACACCATTTCGATAGACTGAAAAAAGATGTGGATAATATAAAAATCGAATTTGATTTTGATATTGCATTGGTAAGCTGTGGTGGGTTTGGTATGCCGATATCCGAACATATTCATTGCTACCTCGGTAAAACCGCAGTATATGTGGGCGGTGCTTTACAATTATTTTTTGGAATTATGGGTCGCAGATGGGAGGGTTCGCAGCAAATAAAAAAGTTTGTGAATAAATATTGGGTAAGACCGTTGGATATAGACAAACCTGCCACCGTTGAATATTGTGAAGGTGGATGTTATTGGTAAATATGATTACTTACTTGCGCTGTTGAAGAGCGCTCTTGGGTACTTTAATTGTCTTACCTGTTCGAATAATGGATGTTGGCGCTAGATGAATCACCGGCGCTTCTTCCTCTATTGGCAGACTGGTTATTTCGACTGGACCTTTCGGTCCTAATTCCGGTTCCACATATGGGTCGTATGTGCGAATGGTTATTTTCGTGTCGCCAATAGGACGAATAAAGTGTGGCGGTTGTTGTTGCGGTTTCTTTCGCAAATCTGCCTCTCGTTCTTTTTCGGCAATTTGGGCGCGTTTTCCAAATGTATCCGCTATTTTCTTAATGTGTTGTTCTTTTTCGCGTTCTTCTTCTCTCCCAGGCATTTCAGGAGAACCATACATAACGGGTGCAATTGCCGCTGCATCTTTTGTGCAACTCGGTGCTTCGACAACTGGCATCTTATCCTCAATCACTTTCGTGATTTTCTCTGCTGCAACGTGTCGCACTTTTCTGAATATGAAATATCGATTTAAGAAGGATATGAATTTCTCGTCTTCTGTCATATCGGGCGCTGAACCGTAACGAGTTGTGCGTTCGCGAGAAACCGTTTCCATCATATCATAATACAATCCTTCAAACATTCCTGTGCCACCATTTGGAAATCCAAATTGTGTCGCTTCCTCTCGATTCATTAATACAAAACCGTAATTTTCCATTACCCGACGAAAGAAATCAAAATTCACTAAATACTCCACAATATGTTGTCCAATACTCTCTTGATAGACACTGATGGAATATCCAAGAGACAATTCATCGTCAGGAAAAGCAGTATAATCATACATTCGCGTTATCTGGAAAATACGCGAGCCATAACGATTTATGGTGAATGAATCACCGCACGATTTATTACGCAACATATTAAATATTGTTTTGCCGTCCCAACAAGTGCCTACGAAAATTCCGCCCACACGCGTACATTCCGCCACATTCCTCACAAAATGATGCATTGTCCTCACATTTTCAAAGAAATAATGGAGTGCGAATTGGCAAGAACTAATATGGAATCCATCTTTCGCGATTCCATAGGAATTGTATACACTAGCCCCCAATTCTTCGCGGTTCTTAGCACCTTCGCCGAAAATAGCACGCGCGATTATCTTTTCTTTATGTCCGTCAAACGCATCTCCCGACCGAATATTTTTGGCAGAGTTTCCGTGCAAGAAGAGAGCGTCAAACATACTGTATTTTGCGGATTCCGTCAAATACCGAGCACACGCACCGTCAATACGGTTCATAATATTATCTCTGCTTACATCGACACCGAAAACAAATCCGAGTTTAGCCGCACGCCATTTCGATAAATCACCCGCCTTTCCCACCGCAAAATCGATTAGACTATCTTTGCGGTTCGCTGTTCCGTTAATCAATCGCATTTTCACATACAAATTATGAAAATCGCGCAATCCTCTCGTAGTTGATTCCGTCGATTTGCGGTTATAGTAGACATCCTCTCCAACCGATTCCGGTTCGGGTATATTATTGCCAGTGCTTAACATTGATTCGGTAATTGGATTGTGAATGGAATACCAATTATTATTTGCGGTGGTAAAATCATTGCCGAAACTCGGTTTCTTTTTGCGGAATCCACCGACGAGCGAACTTGTTTGTGCGGTTTTGTCGTATCTTACGCGGAGAGGAATCCATCGCCAAGCACCTTTCCTCGCGGCATCATATCGGAACTCGACCACCATATTTTCTTCGAAATAATCGCCTTCTTCGGTTTTCATATACGACTTGCCTGTCCCGTCGTCTATCAAAGATATGTTGCATAAACACGCCTTTGTATCCGCTGGATTGGTAGGCATAAACGGACGAGCTCCATATGTAGATTCTGGACGAACTTCTGCATCTTCATCGCCGGCTATTGCGTCGCTTTTCTTCGCAAAATTGCCGTCGATTAATTGTTGGAAAGGATTCATATAACCGTGTATCTTTTCGTCGAAACCACAATGCAATATGAGTGTTTTGTATTGATTTACGGATAAGTTTGCGCCCATATTCGTTCCATTCTCATATTCGGTTCCTATATAATCTCTTCCTTTATCGTCTTTTTTCACGCGGACTAGGAAATCAATTGTATTGAATTCTGCCGGTTTCCATTTAAATGACCGAGTCCATGTGTGTTTGTAGAGAGGCCCAGACGCTTCAGACGGTCCTCCTCCTACTCCATATTCGGCAGGTGTAAATATCAACCCATCCGTATTGTATTCGAACAATTCGTCGCGCATTTTGGAGAGGATATCATTGCATTTACTGAATATATCCGTTGTCCCATACGACGCTATGTAGAATTCTTTGCATTGAACGCGAATAGAACAAGGGTTAAATGCGGTAGATTCAGGAACACCAGTGTCCGTTTTTTTCGGCCTATCTTTATCCATTATCGAAAAGTGTTTTAGCATAGCAATTGCTTCGGACATAATTCTCCATCGAGTCGGTTTCTTTTTCTGTGCGGCTTCTTCTGCGACGGCGACATCTTCCTTTTGCGTTGAAGTATGTATAAATGCAAATTCGCGGGTAGATATCTTATTTACGAAATAGACATCAAACACTGCAAATAAATTGATGAACTTGCCAGTTTTATCGTATTTAATGTGTTCTCCGTCAAATAATGAGAAGTGGAGTTTCTTCTCGGCGGTCATTGCGCCGGTAAATTGGACACGCATATTCATATCAATAAAGAATATCTTGCCCGACTCATCAATAAGCATCATTTTGCGTTCTCCATCGGCTTTATCCGTTACGGTATATCCGTATCGAATATTCGGGGTTTGCGACGATAATGCTTCTTCGGTCTTCACAATATTTTCAATTTGCAATGTACGAGAGGATGGACCGATGAAACTCGCCGGTGGATTTGCGGTAGGGTCGAATTTGTCGCCGTGTATTAACCTCTGGTAACAATGAATTGCACTGCGCATTTCGGTCTCGCCGATTGGATAATTGGACCCTTGGATTGCACTTAATATGATTCGGATGCCTTTGCGAACATCTTCCAGCAATTTCGCTACATTGTCGTATCGCATACCAATCCCCACTCTACTATTGTCGATTTCCAATTCAACTTCATAAGATTCCGGTTCTTGAAATACTTTTGCTTCTTGAATAGTATATTGCGGAATCATAACGGGTTTCTTTGTGCCGGTTTTCGCAGAGGTCCGTAAGATAGTAATGTCGGCGAATATAGGCAAAACTGGATGCGAAAAACGCACACGATTTAGATGCCGGAATATTTTTTTCGAATCGGACCAACGTTTTGACTCAATCATACCTCTCACTAGTTCGCCGTTGGGTCCCCATTCATTCTCATATTGGTATCCAACGCGAAACCGGAAATCATTGTTATCGACTGGCTGGAATTTCGGTCCTCTCACATCATTTGCGTCAATTGGAATTTGCGTTTTTTGCGAGAAGATAATCTTGTTTGATTTGGCAGATAACGTAGATGGCAAATTTAGGAGGTGTTGAATACTATTCGTTTTGCAATATTCCTGTATTAAATCGACGCCGGTTATTTCTGCACGAATATTCGACATTTTGGTCAATCCAGTCCGTTCATCGACATATTCAGGTATAATGCGAAGAATATATGTGCCGGTTGGGTTGGAAGTCGTAAAACCAGCAGCATAAAGATGTTGAATCACCGAATCGTAATCCATTTTCGTGAGAGGTGCTCCTCCGATACCTTGAAATCGCAGTTCTAATTCGGGGCGTTTTCTTGTTACGGAAATAGACGGGTTACTCGCTAAATAATGGCGAAATACACGGTCCATATCCGCTTTTGCGTCTTTTTTTATTTCACCTTTACCTTCACCACCTCGCGTGGATTCTGATTCGGATTTAGACAATTGGGATTTCTGTCGCATTATGCTTTCACGCGAAGGGTTCTCGGATATTATTGTTTGTTTCATTCTATTTTTTCGTAATAATGTGAAGTATATAGTATTCTTTCATATTATTTTATAATTGTGCTTAGGATGTTGCAGTGTTCAATTTTCATTCCACGCCTGTTCTGATATAAAGTTCATATCAACGTGTATTGCGACGCGAATATCGTCATATATATCTGCCTTCTTTCTGGCTTTTTGTTTTCCTGTGCCGGTTTCATTCGGATATGCAGAAATACCGAATTTGGATGCAATATCGTATAATTCCGGATTTTTATAATTCGACACAGATTTTAATGGTCCGGCTACTTTCGTCTCTGTCAAACTCTGCAATATAGAAGCAGATAAGTTCTTCTCCGATTCATATACGATGCGTTTATCCGGTTTGGAAGCATATAAGAGAATCACATTTTCCGGGTCAGTCAAGTCAATTTCTACGGTAGGTGAGAAAACGCGGTACGTTTTTTCGTAAGCGACGACAATCGTTTTGTTATAATACACTGCATATGCTATACAGAATTCTAGTTTATCCTCTTTTGCAACTAACATCGACCCGAGAAGTGTCTGTGTCTGTTCTATCGTGAGTTTCGAGTTTGTATCTTTCAACCGTTTGGGAGTCTTTTTCAGTTCCGTCGCCACCTTCAGACGTTGCTCTATTTCCGCATTCGCTCGGGTTTGAAATTCGTGGTCCGGGCATTCCATTTCATATATAGCCCAAAATAGAGAATTCTGCGCTAATTTCCTGCGTTGAAACGCCGATACTTCTTTTTTCTCTTCTTTGATTATTTCAGGCACACATTCAGCCTGTTTCTCTTCTATTGCCATTTCTGGCCGTTGATGTTCTTGCGCAATGCCCGCATTTACTTTGTCGTCGGTCAACATAAGTGGTAATAACCCGCAAATATATTTTGAGTCTACCTGGTCTTTTGAATGTCCATATAAAATCCGATTTAAATATGCGTTGCTCATTTCAAACTAGCGTTGGTGTCACAATATATTAAAAATGTTGAGTTCTTTAGTATATTATTGTAATGCGTGGTCTTTATACGTTTTGTAAAAATAGTTTATGCGTTTGACCCGAGTTGATTGGTTTCGGATTCATAATTGAAGAATTCTTCTTGATAAATCTTCTTCTGTTCTTCCGCCATCATCAATGCATTTTCTTGGTTTTCCACATAATAAACGAATTTCGATAAATCTTCAATCGCTTCTTTCGGGACACAAGAGAGGTTTATATTCACATTGCCATATTTCGGTTCGTTTATGATTACCGACGTGTATTTTGCCAAAATATTTAGGCATTGAATATGCCGGTCTTTTGGCATCTTCTCAATCTTCGTTCGTAATGTTTCCAATGTAAAAGTATCAACGGAGTTCATTTAAAAAATCCTAAATATCAGAGGTTACATAATGGTTCTATATAAAATGCTTTTATGTTGTTTTTATTCTACTATCTGCTGACCTGGTTCCCGTAAAGTGGGAATGCTAATATTCGCTGGTTGCTCTGGTTCATTCATCACTTCTTCTACATATTCTTCCATTTCAACATCTTCTCCTTCATCTTCCAGTACAGTGATTCGCGGTTTTGCGAACGCAGTGGCTGTGATTCGGCGGTCTTTTCCACTTTCTACGAGCGATGCAATTGCCACAATGTACGGGTCATTCAATTCAAATCGCTTACCTATAATGCGCACACTAATTGTATCGTTTTCCTTTATATTGCCAAACGTGCGATTCGAATAATTGTGGTCTCGCGCCAAGAATATTTTCATCGGTATGAATCTTCCATCGGTCATTACTTCCGCGTGAACACCCGCCTTTGTTATCGATTTCGTTGTGCATTCTACCACTTGTCCTTCCACAGGATTGCATATTAAGCATTCAAATACTACCTGGAATTCAATCAGATTCATTTTTACCACGCCCGAAGAATACGACACGATTTTTACAGAATCTGGTCGCACAAATCCTTCCGGAATGCATTTCCCTTCTGTTCTGTGCACAATCTTCCTCTCCAAATTCCGTTTGGTAGAATCTCCCACTTCGCTCATCATTAAATGAATTTTTATTGATATCATATTGCGCGCATATACGCTGTATTCATTTCGCTGAGGTTGCTGCGGGTTCGTATTGTAAATCTTTTTCGTGGTTGCCATATTTCAGTTACGTTGAATTATAATATACTATTCTGCAGATTTTATATTATTTAAAATGTATCCAAACCCGAGTTCAATTTTCCGCTATTTTGTGGAATACTCGGTGATTTTGTTTTGTATAGCTTGTTCCGGAGTCAAGTAATATATTTTGCCGCCATTTTCCGAATCAAATTTACGGAGAAGCATTTCCAACACTACACATAATGACCCGGAATACATAACCGAACTCGTATTCTCCTCTGTATATACTGCGGATTTCACTACGCGATTTAACATATCGATAATGGGAGCTTTTCCTCCCGAACGGTCACAGCGTCGTCCTTTTCGATTCCGCGCAAGATGAATATCTTTATAATAGAACGACATATCTTGGTCTTTAAACTGAATCATATAGCCAATAATATCGTTCAATGCGGACTTGTTGATATTGTAGATGGAATCGAATTCCGTTTTGAAATCTTGCATATCGAATTTATCGCCGTCTTTCCATTCGACTTCGCCTTCCTCTCGAACAATCAATTGAATATCATCTTTATTGGCAATGCAAATACCTTCTTTATCTCTTGTATCGGACCGCATAATCGATTGTTGGAAATAGGCCACAACAAATTCTTCTATTTCTACATCAATTTCAAATGCCGTTTTATCAACGGTCGATTCAAACAACATACGTTTTATGCTATATTCCGCCGAATCCATAAAGTGATAAACTATGTAGCGTAATATGGTCGCATCGTCAAATTCGTAGACATCGCGTAGATGCTCCATTGTTTTACTCGCATTCTTATACCAATTCATCTCAGACGATTTAATGGAATGAGAGGCATTTGCCATATCTACCAATTTCCGTATATTCAAAATTGTTTCTCGGTATTCGGTTTCTTCCTCCTCTCGCTCTTCTTGTTCTTCCTGTTCTTCTTGTTCTTCTCGTTTTTCTTTCTGTTTTTGTGTTCTCTTTTTCTTTGTTTGTTTGGCCTGTATTACTCTATCCGGTACTTCCAATATGACATTTTCGCGTTTGTATTCCACAGGAACTGACCGTTCTCTCGTAGAGGACCGCGTGTCGGTTATTTCAATCGGTTGAAATGCATAATATTTGCCGCGGTTTATCAAGTTGCCAAACCTACCGTATTTATCAAACAGGACCATATTCTTATTGTCTACAAACTTCGAGAGGACATAGTAGATTTGCGCTACCGGATATACTCGAACCGCATTAATTGCAGTACTGATTTGATTCAACGTATATACGTGCTCCTCTCGATAAAGTGCGCGAATCCGTCCGATAATATAGTAAATGTTGCTTGTCAAATTGTATTCGCTATAACTATGCGTATTTTCTTCTTCTATGTCAATCGTGTGTCGGCATTGATATTCGCACGACATATAATCGCATATTTCAGACCCGTCTAAATCGCCAATGCGGAAATCCACCTCTCGTACTTCTCCTGAAATACGGTGTTTGGAAGATAGTTCCAATCGAATATTTTGATTCGCCGCCAAAGACGACAATTTCTCTGCAGTAAAATTCGTCTGTCCAATATTCAATATACAATCGACGGCACTTTGTTTGAGAAGACGAGTGACTTTGCCGATTTGTGTCGCTTTCTTTTCTGCCAACCGATACAAATACAAATCCGCCGCTTCTTCTTCCGTTCCTTCTATAAAAGTAGAATGCAGGTAAATTTCCACATTTCGTTTCTTAAATGGAAGAGCACAATGACTCAGATTACGCACACCACGACCGATAATTTGTTCTATACGGTTCATATTGAACCACGGCTCTAAAATATGGATTTGCCGTATTGCTTTAAAATCGAGTCCTTCTGAGCCAGCCTTGGAAATAATAATGACTTTCACTTTCGAACCGTCCATATTGTCCGCGCTCGTCGCATATTTTACATCTTCCGTATTGGATGGTGATAATCCGCGGTCACCAGTAATCATAATATATTGTGCTGGTTGGAAACGAGTATCCACTCCCATTTCACTTCTAGGAATCATTTGAATTGCATCGATAGGAGAGGTTGGCGCGCGTTTAAATAAATGTTTATGCCGTCCAGCATAACCGTGTGAGTACCGAGAAAATCCCATCTCTTCTAATGCAAGTGCTATTGGAACAACGCCGCCGTCAATGTATTGTGAATATATAAGCACAATACCCTCACTCCTCTTGACCGCTTCACATATTTCCGCCATTTTCACCGAGTATTTCTGCAATTCGTTCGGCGAAAAGAGCCTGCCGTGTTTTTTCAATACGTTTTCTTTGTATTCGTATTCGTGTTTGAGAGGTTCGTCGTTTTCCATAGTAGAAAAAGTCATTACATTTGAAAGGCCGGTTCCGCCTACGGCGGTTTGGAATAGGTCGTCATTATAGAAACGTGAGCGGTCATTTTCAGACAACATACGCGTTATTTCTGCATCCGGATAGACAATATTCAACGCTTCGAGAGGACGCTGCAAAAGTGTATATCCGAATGAATCCATATTTTCGAATGTGGGCATTTCTCGGTAAATCCCTGCGGTCGTATAGAATCCGTGTGATTTTCGCCGCATATAATCGATAATGGATAAATAGACTTGCATCTGATACGTCTTCTTCTCTGCGCGATTCAAATAAATCTGAATATTCTGGATAGGCGAGTCGATTTCAACGCCATTCATTTGAATACGGGGATAATCAAAAGATTGCAGCGAATTCTCTGGGGAGAAAACGGACGGATAGAGGCGATACGGAAACGTATATGGATTTTCGCCGCGGACATAAGAGACGTATCCGGTCAATTTACGTCGCAGGATTTCTTGTCCATCGGGTTGGAATGACCCGTCGGATTGGAATATATCGCTCGTTTGTATTTGCGACCGGCCATCATTCGCATTGAGAAGATTCGCAATCCATATGATTTCTTTGTAAGAATTAAACATTGGCGTTGCAGAGAGGAGAAGAAGACGCAACCCTCTCGCGTATTTGACAATTCTCATTAAGACTGCTGCTACTTGTTGTAATTCTTTTCGGTTACTATCATCCGCTAATCGGATATTATGTACTTCGTCAATAATAATCAGTCGACCATCGAAAAATCGGCGAATGTTTCTCTCCTCTCGTTCTACATCGCCTTCCGTCGCATTCAATAGCATATTTGCTTTTGCTACATTCGCAAACTGTATGTATCCCATAAATGCGTAATTTTCATTGATGAGTGAATGAATATTGCTGATTAACTTCTCACGCGTCAAGTTGCGGATACTATTTGGATTGATTTCGTGGAGAAGAGAATTACCAACGCACGATTCTATATTCCACGTGAATTCATTTTGATTGGCCGCGTTCGTAATCTTTGTCAATTTGCGTTCGTCGAACAATTGTTGTCTAAAATTGCCTTGCACATTCGGCGATGCGATAACAATGATTTGTCGTTTTAACCCGGTCCTCTTCATATATTGGCGCATTTCTTCTGCTACGCCAATAGCCGAACACGTTTTGCCGGTTCCTAGACCGTGATAAAGAAGCAGACCTTTATAAGGTGTATCTGCGGATAAATAGTTTTTCACAAATACTTGATGCGGACTCAATTCGAATTTGGCTTTACATAGCAGGTTTGCTTGCTTCTCAATATCGCGAATTTGACCATCATATTGTGCATCGTGGAATTCTTTCTTGATTGCGATTTTTAGGTTGAAATCTGGGTCGTTCAAGTCGGGATAAAGATAGTCGTGGTCTGTCAATATATGCTCGCGTTCCAATTTTTCTTTTTCCTCTAAGAATTGGTTCATTTTGGATTTTTTCGTTGTTGGTTCTTTTTCACATTGGGATTTTTTGCTTCGTTTTGTACCTTTCGGACATTCCTCTCGTTTGGTTTCTTCTCCTATTGGTTCGATAACGAGAGGTGGTTCCGCTAGCACATTGAGTTTCTCTACTGGTTCGCAATCCCCCTTTCTATTCCGCCGTGTTCCTTTCGGACATCGTGTCTTCTTTTTTTCCGCCACTACATCGGCTTCCTCCTCTTCCTCCTTCTCATCATCTACTTTCTTCTCCTGTTGTTTCGCAACACATTTGCCATCCTTGTTGCGTCGAGTTCCGTTCGGACATTTTGCGCGTTTTGCTTTTCCTTTGTATTGCAATATTTCTTCCTCAGTTAAGGAGAGAGGTAGTTCAGGTGGTTCAGGTATTATTTCATTAAAACCGAGTTCTTCTGCATACCGTTTGATTTCTTCTTCGGTCGGCGATTCACCTTTCGACAATTTCTCTATAATCGTTTTTTCTGCATTATTATTCTCTTTTTGCGGAGATGGATTTGTTTTTTTCCTGGTATTACGTTTCTTTTTTAGCATATTGTATAAATCTCCTGTAATAACCTTATACAATACTCACATACTTCTATCCGAAGACAACGAAAAACAATTCTGTATCAACATATTATTCACTGAGGACAATACTTTCAACTTTTCCATATTATAGGACCGTATTGATAAACAACACTGTTCAAAAGTCATCCACTGTAATTCGCTCACCTCACACGATTGCATTCCGCGAGAATGTAGCGTGTCTCCGTATTCCATAAATGTCAAATAATACTTGTGCTTATATGATTTGTAATTGGACCCTGTAAATATCTCTTCAAACGGTTGTATATTTTTCACCGTTACTAATCTACCAATAGAATATCCGGTTTCTTCGCAAAATTCTCTCGCTGCACAATCATAATCACGTTCTTGGTAATTTCGGCGACCTTTTGGAAACCCCCATTCCGGCTCCGTCCAGATAGGTTGCGTCATATTTATCAATTCTTCTAAATTGTAAAAATCGGTCTTTGTATAAACTCCCAGTTTCAATGATTCAAATTTGTTTCTTGAACTTAATTCTTCTGCTTTGTAGGGGTCTACTTTCGCGGAAAAATCCACGTCCGGTGTAATACTCCACAAATCCTCCCATAATCTGCTAAATGGCAGAGTAATTAATCGCGTTTTCTCCTCGTTCGTCATCTGTTTAATCATATTCAGTATGTAATCTTTGTTATATATCGAATATTTGCCTCTCATAAAATCTACAAATCCGAGCGTATCTTTCCGACGAATCATCAAATATTCCAGAGAACAACTGAATGGATTTTCTCGGAATGCGATAATACCATAACTGGTAATAGGTAATTTGCATTGGTGGAACAAATGTCCATTTTTACCGCAATTATTGCAATATGAGTTCATTGAATACGATTATTCGACTAGATTATTTAGCGAACAATGTTTATATAGATATTACAAAATCGACATCTGTTTTTTTGCGTTATGAATATGAATACGAATCGGATTAAAAAGCGCGCGAGTTATGATTCACACATATGGGGACCACCTTTCTGGTTTGTCCTACATACAGTTGCAATGAACTATCCAGACAGAGCAAACGAGGTGACGCGTCGCAAATATTACGATTTTGTGCAGAATCTTCCTCTGTTTTTGCCGAATGAGAAAATGGGGGACCAATTTAGTCATCTTCTCGATAAATACCCGGTGTCTCCTTATTTAGATAAAAGAGAATCGTTTATAAGATGGACGGTGTTTATTCATAATAAAGTCAATAAGATGCTAGGAAAACCGGAGTTGGAATTGGGCGAAGCAGTGGATAAATATAATGCGGCTTATATACCGGAGAAATTGGCGTTGTACGGCGAAACCTCTATTCGTAAAAATGTAGTCTATGCATATTCCACTATTTTCCTCTTCTTGTGTTTGATTCTTTATATTATGTATTATTTTTGATGCGTCGAGTATGTCTTCTCCCGTATTCCGGCGGTTTAGCGAGTTGAAATGCTTTCGACGTCTTGTGGTTACATCCTTTTTCGAGTATGCGATAATCTACAGCGGATGCTTTTCCGCCAGTAATAGCACTTGCTAAACGTGCAATACCCCACGATTGCGCGGTCTGGTTCGGTCTCGACCCTGACGAATAATATGCGCCCTCGCCCTTTTTCACAATAGCTTTTAATGCATTTACACTGCAGTGTGTTTTCTCCGCCAGTTCTCGATTCGGTTGTATGCTTTCCACATTATACATCTTCTCCGCGCGCAAAATATGGCCCGACTTTCTGGTTTGGAAAGACCGGAGAGGCAGTCGGGTATAGTATTTACCGCGTTTGTAAGCGCTTCGGGATTTAGCCAATTCTTTCAATTGTATTTTGCGGTCTTTTCGAGTCAGTTGCGACGGAATATATCTCACTGGATAATTTGGATGAGAAGACATTTGAATACTTTTTATGTCTATATATTTATTCTAAACATATAGAAGATTGGCTATATAGTAAGGTAGTTAAAAATCAAATACCTAACGAAAATGTTGTTGAACTTGAGTAAATTATTCCAATTTGTGGTGGCGGTTTCTACGAAACATAATATTGATGAGTCGCATAGTTTAGGACATAGTATGCGCGTATTCCAATTTGCCGAAAAGATTGCGAATAGAGAAATGGAATATATGGAGAATCCAGTTATACTGGAAAAACAGAAACCAATCATTTACGCCGCCGCTATTTTGCACGATATGTGCGACAATAAATACCGCATTGAATCGGAAGAATTGGCCGAAATCAAAGAATTATTGCAACCTATGATATCCGCCGACCAAATATCCGTTACTCTTCGCATTATTGAACATATGTCGTATTCCAAAGTGATAAAATATGGTATGCCCGAAATGGGAGAATATCAGTTGGCGTTTAATATTGTGAGAGAAGCCGATTTGCTAGATGCCTACGATTTCGACCGCTCGATGATATACCATTTTGAGAAAAACCGCAAAACAATTGATGAATCATATAGAGACGCGTGTGATTTGTTCAATAAACGAGTATTGCGACATATGGATGATGGGTTATTGACTACGCATTATGCAAAGAGTATGCACGACTTATTGTCTCAGCGGGCTCTGGTTCGTATGCGGCATTGGCGAAATCTGATAGTCTAGCAGAGAAACTGAATCTGCGTAATATATAACTTGGCGGTTAAATGCGTATTGAACTTGTATTGTTTTTGGTGGCCATTGTAATAATGGCGAATATTTATACGGATGGGAAAATTGTTAAATCCCTCACTCGATATCAAAAGTATTATAAAATGGCCGGAGTTGCTATCGGTGCAATTGCCATTTACGTTTTATTTAAGAAACATCCAGACCGTGCTCGAGAACTTGTATTTACCTCGAACGAATATCTAAAATATATGCCAGTGGATAAAAATGCGTCCAGTATTCTGAATCCTATCTTGGATTTCACGTCGAAATATGGCGGCGGAGCTACTGGGGGTGCATCTATGAATGAATTCGGTGCATCACATCCTATATTGAATTTATCTGGGGGAAATAGCAGACAATCGTATGCCGAATCACGCATTGTGAATTCAGGATTGGCGGAGAGCGGTGGTGGCGGTGCCGTAAAAGCGACAAAACGGTCTGTCAGTGAAACCAAAAAGAAATATGTGGCTGCACAACAAGGATGGAAATGCGGTAAATGCCAAAAACAATTGCCGGCTTGGTTTGAAGTCGACCATAAAATACGTCTTGAACACGGGGGTAGCAACCATATTGATAATTTAGTGGCTCTTTGTCGCGACTGTCACGGCGAAAAAACGGCAATGGAAAATCTATAACCTCTATTCATACAGATTAACGTCTATTCGCGGAATTGTCCCTCTTGAAGCGGCACAAGGCCTCCCGTTAGGGAGGCCCGCCTTTGGAGCGACCGAGGGACAACTCTACTATCACTTCGTATCCGCGTTTGCCGAAACTCATATGGATTTTTAATCTATATGAGTAGAGGTTAACGTCTATTCGCGGAGTTGTCCCTCTAAATCGAAGATACCTTTGGTTGAAGCGACACAAGGCCTCCCGTTAGGGAGGCCCGCCTTTGGGCCCACATTTGGATAGACCGAGGAACAATTCCGCGAATAGACGATAAATATTTACGATTTCGATTCCCAGAATCTTATTAAAAGGTCCATTCTAGGAGGCAGTCTTTCATTATCGCATATCTTGATTTTTTTAATCGACACCTCACGCCGATTAAACAAATCCCGTCCATTCGTGATTGCCTCCCGAATATTTGTCTCATTGGTATAATCATCATTATTGTATTCTTGATGCCCAAAGTGCATTAATTTATTGCGTATAAATTCCGAATCGCCAAAATAACTTAAATGCCAACCTGCATTCGGTATAACATCTGCCCCACACCATCGTCCCGACCCAGAATCTAACGCCATCCGAACTTTCATCACGCAACACGCATACCATTTCTCCACGTAATTCGTCAAATTATAGTAGTACATATCCATCTCCAAGGTATAACGGTCGCCATTTATTCGGCCATCGCGAATTAATTTTATCGTGTCCGGATTTATAATTTCATCTAAATCCGAACAAACCGCATAATCATCTGCAGATAGATTCGGAATACATTTCAAGCCTCGCACAATACCGTGTTCCCGTTGAAACGACTCATTCTCCCATTGCCGACCATCTGACACTTTTGTCTTATGTGGAAAATCATCTACAACAACGTGGATTATTTTATGCAAAAATGTAGCAAATTGATTTATATTTTCTCGGAAATACAGCGGTTTCGGTTCGCCATTGTGTGTATAGGTAGATTCCACCAAAATAAACCAATCGACATATGGATTTAACGTCTCCAATCGATATCGCAACATTTCCAGTTCATTATAAAATACAAATGCATCTACGAATAACATTTCCAGTTCTTATATTTTGCTGTATGATTTTGCGTTTCTACCATTTACCGCAGAACAAAAGTCGTTTCTATCGGTAAATATATAAGACCAAATCCAATGTCATCTTCTTCCATACCGGATACAGGTATTCAAAAATACTTCTTGGATTTGATAAATGACCCAAATTCTTTTACCGAATTAAAACGATTTGCGGTAGCAATGGTTGGATTGATAATTGCGTGTATTGTGTTCTACATAGCATATTATGATGAACAAGCTTTGACCAATAAGTTTTATATTTACAGCGTTTTTGGTATTTTACCTATTTTTATTGGTCTAGCAATCGCTTCTCAGATTACGGGAGAACCAATGAGTATCAATAAAATATATTTTTACGGAACACTACTATTCTTTCTCATTTGCGTGGTGTATATGTTTCATCGTATTATGAACCCGTCATCTGTCGGATATATTTCGTATTTTATGAATTTCGTTTTTGCATTGATGGTCCTTGTTGGTTTAGCGATAGTATATCGAATATTTGTGCGCGTCATAGTAAATATGAGAGGATGGACCGGGTTTATCTTGAAACTGATTTTCCTGTTGCCGTGTCTAATTATCGAATTGCTGGAAACGATTTTCGTCGAACTGAAATCGTCATCTCGAATGGTAATTGTTCTTTTTATTATTGAACTGTTTATCATATTGGCCTATCTTTATATACCGCGATTTGTGCAGTCGCCAAAAAATAGCATCGTCCTCTTAGACAAACCCGTTTTTTTAAGTTCGGCGCAAGTTATTGGACAAAAAGAACTGTTGCGCGTTCCGGTAAATGACGTAAATAATCCCGGAAAAGAACCAGACGTAATATGGCAAAATTATTCCATTTCTATGTGGATTTACGTAAATCAACACCCTCCTTCGAATGCGGCTTACTCGAAAGAGACAAATGTGTTCCGGTATGGTCATCCGAACGTGAGAGGTGGGCACCCGAGAGTCACCTACTTTAATAATGCGGACGACGCGAATAAAACGGACCGATTTATCGTATATGTGAGTGATAGACTGGATGCTTCTGGTGTTCCGTTGACCATTCCTACACAGTCGTGGAATCACTTAGTAATTAGTTATACTGGAAATCGCGTGGATGTATTCTTAAATGGGGATTTAGAGAAAAATATTGCACTGCCTTCGGATGACAGGCCGAAATATGACCCGACGGATATAGTGGAAGTCGGAGAAGGAGATAATACTGTACTGGGTGGAGGATTGCACGGGGCAATATGCAATGTGGTTTATCACACAGAACCATTAACGGCATTCAAAGTTGCTGGATATTATAATATGAAGCGTTACAACAACCCGCCTACGTATAGTTAGACGCAGAATGATTGATTGCAGTATATGCGACATAATAAATAAAAAATGCATCCATATTCTATATTTAACATATGAACACCGTATTGATTATATTCTTAGTATTGGTAATTGCCATTTCTATTGGATTGGCTTTTCAATACTTTAATCCAGATTATCTTATTAGCAGTGCAAAACCCTTATTAAATTCTGCAGGACAGACCGAAATCAAAGCAAGTTCAATTGATATGCCTGGAGCATCACGGTATTTTTATGAAGGGTGGTTTTATATTCACCACAACGCGCCAGTATATTCCGCAAATGTATTATTTAACCGAGGTGATGATTTTGTAGCGGTGTTGTTAGGAAGCACATTACATATATGCGTCAATACGAAACTGAATGGCGGAACTGGAGTGAATGCGGACGGAGTGTTGGATATGGGCGGCGTAAAACCGATTGTATCCATTCCGGATTTCCCTTTTCAAAAATGGGCACATATTGTGGCGCACGTAGATGCTATGACCGTCGATGTTTATTTAGACGGGAAATTGGCGAAAACCGCAAAAAATTCGATACCGTTAAATGTAGACCCGAACAGTCCTATCCGGTACGGAAATAAATACACAGTAGGAGACATTGCACGATTTAGGAGACCTGCTGAAAACATTAACCCGCAAAAGGTTTGGAATAGCTTTATGATGGGAAGCGGACAGAGTACTTCTGCTTCAGAGTATCATTTGAATATGCAAATTACGAAAAACAAACAGGTCCGAGTGAATCAACGATTATTTTAACGTCTATTGGTGGAATTGTCCCTCTTGAAGCGGAGCGACCAAGGGACAATTCCGCGAATAGACGTTAAAAATCCATATGAGTAGAGGCTAATCGACAACGCGACCAGTTAGTAACTGGGTCGAGTTTCCTTTGAAATATATGAAATAACTATATAATCGCACAATGAACTATTTAGCAACGATACTGGTTGTAGTAATAGGCATTTTAATTTACTATCTTTACTCTTTCGTGACAAATAACGAATTAACCTCTGGACTCCAAAGTTTAGACAAATTGACCACCGTCGATTCCAACAAACTGAAGAACCCTAATAGTTACACATACAGTTATCAATGTTGGTTGTACATATCAAGTCCGCCCAGCCAAGAGAAACAACTATATTCCAGGAAATCGGCAGACGGAAAAGACAATTCTGTGTTTGAAGTAACTCTTGTTGGACAAGACCTGATATTGAAAGCCGGGTCAGGTTCTAGTGCGCCTGTAAAAGTAATGACAATCACCTCCGATTTTCCTATCCAAAAATGGACACACTTGGTAATAAATGTGTATAATTTGAAGACGTTTGAGGCATATATCAACGGGAAATTGGCGAAAACCGTGCAGAGTCAAAATGTGCCCAAACCGGTTTCCAACAGAACCAATTTAAATATTGGCGGGAGTGGGCCGATTGGATATGTGACAAAATTCACTAGAACAGAAACCGCTTTAGACGCAAAAACTGTATGGGATGCGTATCTAAGTGGAAATGGTTTGAACAATTTATTTAGTAGTATTATTCCATATGGGCTGAATTTGAGTATTTCAAAAGGCGAAGAATTACAGAGGTCAATTACTATTTTCTAACGTCTATTCGTGGAATTGTCCTTTATGGGGGAGACGAATTGATTACAATGTCTATTATATAATAGTCTGGTTATTAAAATATACGAACTATGTCTGATTATTTAAATAACGCGAAACAGTCTATTGCAAGCGCAACAGAAGCAATTAAACAGAATATACCGGATACAACTGCCGCTGCGTCAACTATTTCAGAAAGCATTAATAAAATTCGAGATACGGCGGAGAGTGCCACTGCTGATTTTTCGTCCAAGGGAGCAATGGATGCAAGCAGTGAATTTTTAAATTCCAATAGTCTGATTGCAAAGTTTGTATTTATCCTCCTGGTTTTAATCGTTTTTATGTTCTTACTCAATTTAGGCGTTGCACTTGTTTCTTATTTAGCAACTCCTAGCAAGAACCCGTACATAATACACGGAATGTTGCCCGGTACAGAATATACTATATTCCCACAAGACCCTGCAAGTACCAATGCAGTTGTATATAGGTCCAACAATCGCGCAGGAGGTGCCGAATTCACCTGGGCGCTCTGGTTGAAAGTAGATACTCTGCCATCGGATACAAACTACCGCACTATTTTCGTAAAAGGAACAGATGATTATTCGGATTCTATAGGCGATAAAGGAATCGCAAAGGTGAATAATGGTCCGGGTCTCTATTTGTCCAAAACCGATGTCAGAGATTCTTCTTCGCAACAACTACAATTGACCTATATAATGGACGTGGTTTCTCCAGACCAGAAAAAACAAGTTAGTTCTCTCAAAAAAGTGATTCCAAATATCCCGATTGGAAAGTGGTTCCACGTAGCGATACGAATGCAGAACAAAGTATTAGATTGCTATATAAATGGAGTGATTGTCGAACGTATGTCATTCGGCGATTACATACCAAAACAAAATTACGACCCGATTATCTACGCAGGAAATGGCGGATTTAGTGGCTCCACTTCCAATCTTCGATATTATAATTATGCATTGTCCGTTTTTGAAATAAACAGTGTTGTCTACTACGGTCCGAATTTAAGGTCTGCGTCCGGAGCATCGACGAACTATTTCGATTATTTAGGACAAAGTTGGTATTCCGGTAGTGTTCCAGCAAAATAGATATTCGATATATGGTTTTATGCTATATATCGGAATGGCAACAGACACCAGTTTTTGTCAGCAGCGTTACTTAACTCAGTTGTACAATATACCACCGAACCGAATTACCCCAGAAAATCCATATGCTTCTGGACGATTCACGAAAATACAATTAGATATGCGCAGAAAAGTAGAAATACTCAAATACAGTGCAAATAAATCGTCCTCTCAGACAAACAATATAACGAAAAAAGGGCAATTCGCAATGCTTGCGAGAGGAGGATTGACCAGGGCTGCCGCAAATATTCAGAACAATGCTACTTCTTGTGATGCGGACGATGAAATACCCACGCCAACAAGTTCTTGCGATGTTCCTGGCCCGGTCACGTATTTAACATATGACAAAAACGTGCCTCTCTATAATTATTCCAACTTTAATACACGACCTTACAGCGATTTTGTGCAAAGTTATACCAGTCCTTGGCAATTCGTTGTTCTTTCCAATATTCTTACGCTCGATAATCAAAGAAGTATCATTGATTATTTAATAATAAATAATACCATCAGCAAATCATCGTTTAATTATACTGTCACCGTTCCATTCAGCATAACGGCTACTGGAACAATTCCAGCCAACAGCGCCGGATTCACCGGAAACATAAATATAGCATTAACAGATGCTACATTGGAAATATACTTTAATGAAGGCAATTTAGTGAAAAGTGTGTCATTGAACAATCTTGTTGGGCGCAATGTGATTATAAACATACCCAGCAATTCCACCTCTTCTGCAATATCGTTTCGTGTAAATCAATTTGTAGGAAATCTATTATTCCAAAATATAATGCTATATACCACTGCAACTTATGTTTACACATTTATGCTAAAGGCGAATTTAACGGTTAGTCCGATTAATTCGGGGGTATTGAATTCGATTGCCATTGTTGCAAATCCATCTTCTGCAATATCGGAAGCGGTTGAATGCACAATTTTCAGTAGTCATACTGCAACCAGTTTGGGAGCATCCATAACTGGAGTATAACTTCTATTCATATGGATTAACGTCTATTAGTGGAATTGTCCCTCTTGAGGGACAACTCCACTATATAGCGTTTGCATTTATTCATACAGATTTTTAATCTTTATGGATAGAGGTTAACGTCTATTGGTGGAATTGTCCTTATCGAAACGGCGCTTCAAGGTGTAAAACACGCCTCTTTGCTGGGGAATACTTGTCCAGACATACATTTGTCGTGTTCTGATACTTCTACACATCCCCTAACGCCCTTAAAGTCGCCCACATAACACCACCCAGCTTTGGGTTTCTGTGTGCTAATTGGAGTGACAGTCGGTTCTGACGATTGAACGGGTTGAGGCATATCAGAAGAGGATTGCATTTGCAATTTAGGAATACCGAGGACTTCACTCAGACTGACTTGTTTTGAATAATCAATTCCTGGTTTTGTAGTATTAATCAGTAAATCGCCAATAGAATGTGTTGTTCCTTTAGCAATATCTATTCCAGTATCTACGGTTCCTGCAATTACGTCCGCACTACCTTTTAGGATGTTCCCTACCGTAAAACCGACGGATGATAAAATACCGCGAACTGCCGGTCCGAGAGGGTCAGCAATATCCTCCACAATATTTCCGGTTATCTGCAATAAATTAATACCAATCATAGAGAGGATAAGAAGAACAAGCAATACAATAATGATTGCATTTTTATTGCTAAAGAAGTCATAGATTACTCTGCCTGATGAAGCAGAATTATTATCATATGGAATGGAGTTTCGGTTACTCGGTTCAGACATTTGATACAAAAGTGTTATAATATAATGCGATATATTTAGGGGTTTTGGTGGATATTATCGTATGTATGCACAATCCAGGCAACCTCTCTAGTTATGCGGATTTTTACATCTTTAGCTTTTACTCATACAGATAAGAATCAGCATAAGTAGGTATAAGTAACAAAACACTGCTACTTAGTGATTCCGGAAGGGACAATTCCCCTAATAGACGTTAACCTCTATCCATACAGATAAAAAATCCGTATGGATAAATGCAAACGCTATATAGTGGAGTTGTCCCTCAAGAGGTACAATTCCCCTAATAGACGTTAATGTCTATTCGTGCAAGTATAGGTTATATTTTGTTTTAGAATAATAAATGGGTGCATTTGCCTTTATTGAAAGATTCTTTTTTATTAGTTTGGCGTTAGTATTCATACTCGTCGTTTTTTTGGTGTATCATTTCAAAAATAGAATTACTGTAGCAGAAAAGAAAAATGAGTCGATGTATGGATTATTGACAGCAGTAGTAAAAGAGATAAAAACGCTGAGAGGTATGTTTGGGTTGGGAAATACATCGCAACAACATCATCCAGTGAATACAATGAACGAACAAAATCAGGAAGTCAAATCTAAGACAACCCCGGAAATAAATGTACCGGTAAAAGAGGTAATTACATTTGATATATCCGCCTCTGAAGAAAGTAGAGTCGTTGTGTCTGATATGGAAGATAGTGATATTTCAGATACTGACTCAGATACTGATACGGATACTGATACGGATACTGATACGGATTCCGATGCAGACTCAGAAGCTGGCGTAGTGGCAAGCTTAGGGGCAAGCTTAGGTGCAAGCTTAGGTGCAAGCTTAGGTGCAAGCTTAGGTGCAAGCTTAGAACTCGATTCTATACAAGAAATCATTTTAGATGAGCAAGAACCAGAATCAAACCAAGAAGAGAAAATGGAAGAACCCGATTTATCGCAAGCTCAAGCTATACAAGAGCAAGATATACAAGTGCAAGCTATACAAGTGCAAGCTATACAAGTGCAAGCTATACAAGAGCAAGATATACAAGAGGTTACTCTCCGCGATAATCTATTCCTCTCAATCGATGAGCATAAACAATCCGAGAATGTACTCAATTTAGGTGAATCGAAAGAAGACCTAGAATCGACTGCAGTAATATTGTCTGACTTTGAAAATGTACTAGACCTTGCTGCAGTTGAGTCAGCTTCCTCTCTTTTGTCTTCTTCTGAAGTAATTGTGGAAGATGCTCTACAACTGGAATCGCAACATTTAGCTGGAATGGCAGAAATAAAAAAAAGCAGACCAACTCAAGAACAATTGAGGAAAATGAATATTAACCAACTAAAGACAATTGCCTCTCAAATGGGCATTGTAGAAGATGTTAGTAAAATGAAGAAACCGGAATTAATCGCACTTATTCAGCAAAAGTAGATGTGCTGTCCATACAATAAAGGAATAATAGCCAGTTAAAATATAATAAGCGAATTCGTTATAAATGTTTACACCATTCAATGACGTTGATTTAGATGGATTGGCGGCGCAAAAAGTAGCAGTAGTTCATCCTACATTACCGGAATTGCCACCAAATGCGAGAGGATATGCTGCAAATAATGTGTATCCGGGATTCCCTCCATTAATGAGCGACGGACGCGCACTCATCGCATCTTGGCAACCGGAAGCGATTGAAAATAATTCTATTTTGCTAAAAAGTGGAGTAAAGACAAACTGGGAATATAGGAAATATTTGACGCATAATGCGGAATCTATTATGCGACACAATATGAAAGAGGCTGAAAATGACGTTGGATATACAAATTTAGGTGTAAAACGAATCGGCGATGCAAATGCATTGCCATTCCTCGCGAGTATGCCGCGCAACTTCGGCGCCCCCGCTCGTTACGACTCTTTCGTCCAACCTGAGTCCGATTACGGTAAATTTGGCAGCGATTTAAAAGCAAATTACTTATCGAGAGAACAATTGTCCGCCAGAACTGCAACTCCAGTCATTAGTCAGGCGGAATTGTTGGAATGGCAGAAAACCCAGTAAATCCTTCTCGCTATAATGACCCCATACTAAATATGCAAGTGTGTATATTAGGTTAATTAGCAAAAAATGTCGAATACGAACTCGATTATAAAAAAGTTTTCACTTGGAGAGGAAGGTGTATATTACTACATATTCAATATACACGTGTATAATGTGCCCGGCGGAAACAATGTAATCTCAACAATTATGATTTTATCCACGAATTTGATGTATGTCAGTAAAAATATAGTAGACCCCTATTTACAAGAATTAATTGAATTTTTAGCGGAATTGGTAGTCGAATACAATGCAAGTTATGACGCATATCATAATACATTGGACCCTTATTCATATGAAGAATCCGAGTATATTGCAGAACAAGTGAATGCAAAAGCGATAGAAATACGCGAAAACGGACACTAATGTCCAGAACAATTGTAATATTTTTTGCAATATAAATAAGTATTTACATAATACTTATTTATGATGCGCCTTATTAGTTTCGATGTCGGCATTAAAAATTTAGCATATTGCGTCTTCTCGATAGAACCAAACGCAAAAACCTGGAATATACCTCAATGGAATTGTGCAAATCTACTTTTGTCGGACTCGACTGCTGTGACGGCGGCGGCAGAGCAGAAAACGTGTTGCCAATCGATAAAAGCGAAAAAGAAGACGGAGAAGAACCATATATGTGGCAAAAAAGCAAAATGGATTACACCTACGGATTTACCTTATTGCGAATCCCACGCAAAAATGCATACTGCGGAATGGATTCTACCCACTTCGAAACATTCAGCCTCTCATATTCATAAATTAAAAAAGGACGAATTGGAATCTGAATATGGACGTATATTTGCAAACCAAGCAAATACAGCAGAGAAATTGAAAAAACCCGATTACGTTGAGAGGATATTGAAGTATTATGAATCCAAATGCTTTCGTAGCACAGCAGAAACAAAGAAATCCAAGACTGCGGGAGAGGTCGATTTAGTAACTATTGGACGAGCAATCAAGCGACAATTGGACGCAGACAGTTCCGTCGTTGATATTACTCACGTCATTATTGAAAATCAGATTTCCACAATCGCCTCTCGTATGAAGACAATACAAGGGATGATTGCGCAATATTTTATTATGCGGTTTGGAGACAGAGCCATTGTCGAGTTTGTCAGTTCGCATAACAAATTAAAAGGATTTCAGTATGCACAGAATAATGATACTGCAGATAAAAAGACTTCGTACAAAGCAAATAAATCGGATGGAATAACGGTTTGCCGACAATTTTTCGAATCCAACAACGAATTTGCTTCTTGGAAACCCGAGTTTGAGAGGTCAAAAAAACGAGACGATTTAGCAGATTGTTTTTTGCAAGGTATTTGGTATCTAAAGACCAATAAAATAATATATTATGCGGAAGACTTAAAAATAAATAGTGTGTTTGTATCATAAACGATGGAAGTGATTGATATTGGTTTAGGAGATATGGACCCAACCCCCATTACATTAAACTTGAAAGACGACGACGAATTTGAACCAAAATCCGTTAATTTTGGCGGAGGAATCGAAATGTTTATGAACGACGAACAGAGAAGCAGCGCTAAGCAAGTAAATGTGAATTTTAGCGATTTGGATAAATTAGAGAGTCAATTAAATGAGTTGTCTTCTTCGAGTTCTGCAGCAGAATCGACAAAATCGATTAGTGGGTTTGCATCGAGTTTGTTTGGATTAGGTGGTAGCAATGGGTCTGCTACAGTAAAATCGTCGGATGAATATGAGAAGACGGATTCGAAATTGGGTCAATCAACTACAAGTAGTTTAGGAAAAACAAAGACGTGGGACGGATTTACAAAAGTCGGGGATATACCGCCTTCCAATGAGTTTGCGAAACCATCTACCACAAACAATATGTCCGACCGCGAGAAGAGAAGAAAGAAGCGCGAGATGATTAAGAAGTTGCAAGAATGGTATGATGCTGGCCAATTAAAGCACCAGCCCAGCCATTTTACGATGGATTCGCCTTATGAAGAAGTAGAAGATGAATATGAAACTGCATTAGAGGATAAACGCAAGAAAGACAGTGTGAAATTGCAGGGATGGTGGTTTATTACACTGGTGAATTCACTCGAATATGCGAATGCGGCATTTGACCCGTTTGGAATCAGTCTAGATGGATGGGGCGAGAAAGTGACAGAGGATTTACCGGAGTACGAAGAAATCTTTTCCGAGTTGCACGACAAGTATAAAGGCGGCAAATTGGCACCGGAAGTGTCGCTATTAATGCGTCTCGGTTTTAGTGCGGCGGTAGTCGGGTTTTCGAACAAAGCGTTGTCATCTGCTGCGCCTGCTTTTGGCGATGTCATCCGTCAAAGTCCAGAATTAATGCGCACATTTAATGATGCGACGGTGAAAGCACTTAGTCAGCAAAGTCCCGGATTTGCATTTGCTTCCAATTTAATGAAGCCCTCTCACGATGATGTAAATACATCATTTGGTCCTCCTCCGAAACCCGTTGAGACCAAGAATCACCCACCACCAGTTCGACCGGGTGCTATGCAATTTACACAAGAACCTGGACGAAATGCACCGCAACAAACCCGGCCAGATATTTCGATGGGTCGAGGTGCAATGTTTCGCGAAAACGGACTAGATGTAGGAAACGGTTACTCGGAAGTAAGGGAGCCTACCGCCAATAAACGCGCAGAAATGAGAGGTCCGCAAAAAGATGTAGACGAAATATTATCGGGTCTAAAGATGAAACCGATGAATGCATATGAACAACAACCTTCAAATTCTGGGGTAAGAGTAGAAGATGAATCTATGGTAAGCATTTCCTCTTTGCGCGATATGGCAAATATGAATGTGCCCCGTAAATCGAATAGACGCAAGAATAATTCGGAGAAAAATACAATATCGCTCGGTGATTTGTAATAGCTCGGTGATTTGTAATAGCTCGGTGATTTGTAATAGCTCGGTGATTTGTAATAGCTCGGTGATTTGTAATAGCTCGGTGATTTGTAATAGCTCGGTGATTTGTAATAGCTCGGTGATACACTAATTTGCATAAATGAAATATATGTCATTTATGCAACATAAACGCAATTGTTACAACAAATAACGTCGCAATATATATGCGATTTTTAAATGCGAAAATGTAACTCTTATTCGTGTATTCACGAACCAATAAAAATTCAAAATAAGAAAAATGATTTTTTTATTGATTTCGAAAAAACCCCAAGAATAAAACCAAACTCAACTCACATTTCAACAAACATACATATAGATGAAGAACCAGTGTCATATGAAAGAAATCAATTGTTTAGAGACTTTAAAAATGAATTGCTGTTATACAACATACGCAAAGAGCATAAAGACCGCACCCGAGTAAGAGCCAATAGTATATTTTGCGAATCTATCGATTTAGAGGAGTCTAGCAAAACCAATCACTATACGACATTACATATCGACGAATTACGTTATAACCCAAATACTGCCAGTGTGGCTTTCACGAAATTCATTAATAATTTATTTGAAAATCCGGAAGGCCGGATGACAAATTTACAGCGTATTTCTATTATCTTATACAGTTGCTTCGAGACATATCGTACTATTATAAGTAGTTTTCTTACAGTCTTTGTCCCACAGAATTGTGGCGGTTATTCCTGCACTATATTAGAAAATGCTATTCCGAAAGATGATATAGAGGTCGCCGCAATATCAATAAATACGTTTATGGCGTTTTATTTTTGCGCACTATTTACGATAGAAAGTATTCGAGAAAAAGTCGTGAAAAAATATTTGACCACCGACAAATCGTGTGCTACCGACAAAGATTATCTAGAAGAAATGCTGGCCAAGATGAAACCGAATGAGAGACGAGAGGTTCTAAAACTAAATGCAGTGTATCGCATATTTGCACAAGTTCTTCTTATCTTCTTCTTTGTTAATGCAAGTATTAGTTGCGTTGTGATACGGAAAAATTATCTGAATAATACTACTGCAACTGTATTTATTACAAATATGCTTTTTACCATTAACCGCATTCACAAATCATTGAAAATCACGTCCTCTGGTGAATACAATATTTATTCTACTTATCGGACAGACAATCTGATATACAACCGGTATCGCGGTACGGTAACACACGCTCGTCCCGCCGGCATTGCGTTTCCGTATGTATATGAGTATATTCGGAAACATTCAAAATGCGACCAAGTGAGTTCCTACTCGTCGGATATGGCATAACCTCTGGCAACCGCCACTACATACGAAGCGATAGTAGAGTTGTCTATCGGTCGCTTCGCTTTGGTCGCTTCGCTTTGGTCGCTTCGCTTTGGTCGCTTCGCTTTGGTCGCTTCGCTTTGGTCGCTTCGCTTTGGTCGCTTCGCTTTGGTCGCTTCGCTTTGGTCGCTTCGCTTTGGTCGCTTCGCTTCAGGAGTGACAATTCTACTAATAAACGATAAAATTGAATGACTTTTTGTTTTGTATTCTAATGGAGACAGTTCCCGAATAACCCAATATTGAGTAATTCAAAAGCCCCAACGCAAAAAGCACAACCCAGAATTTGAAAATGAATCCAATTGTTGAAAACATCAAAAACGTTATTTACAGCTACATTTACTATAATCCGATTACCCCGGAAAATAGTAATACACAAACAGAACCAAATGCACCAGAGTGTCTTAGAAACTTGTCTAGGGACAATGACAACGATACAGTAACTGCTGCAAATATTGTGCAGTCAGATATTGACAACGCGGATGACAATGACTACTGTCCTCATCAACACGTCACATTGTTTCGCGGAAATCGTCCTATTGATGAAGAAGATGATAATACGAGCGAAGAATATGATGAGTATTCTGATACTGCATTTCCGGAGGAAGAAAAATATGATGATAATACAACGATTACGACAATCAAAATGGAAGAAGATGACGGCCCGCATCCAAACATCACAATGTTTCGCGGAAATCGCCCATTTAATGAAGAAGATGAAGAGGAAGAATCTGCTTTATACGGAGACGGCCCGCATCCGAACATCACAATGTTTCGCGGAAATCGTCCATTTAATGAAGAAGATGAAGAGGAAGAATCTGCTTTATACGAAGACGGCCCGCATCCAAACATCACAATGTTTCGCGGAAATCGCCCATTTAATGAAGAAGATGGCGGAGATTATATAGACATATCCGATACGATTGATGAATATACGATTTCAGAAATGAGATATAACCCTGGTGCAAACGGTACAATCAGAGGATGTATTGTATGTCACTACTTCGTAGATTGTTCTCTTTGTCTGGATAAAATCATCTATTGCAAAAGTTGCGATTGTATAATGGACCGCGTCATATAAATAAACGAATCCGAGAAACTCCAGGTAAGTAACCTATAAAATAAAACAAAAAAACAAAAAAAACAAATTGATAGAAAAAACAAAAAAAATCCAATATATTTCACTGTAAAATAACCTTTTTTACTGTTTATCAGTAGAAATGTCATTCTTACATGACATTTCTACGTATCCGCTTCCTTATCCGCCGGGAATAACACTATTGACTATCCGAACTGGAATCATTCATCCCAGTAAGTAACGCGCGGAATAACTGAACCATTGCATCGTTTGACGTAGAAGTTGAATATCGAGAGGCTGCAGTGTTTCCGCTCATGCGAGAACCAGTTCCTACTAAATTTACTCTACATACTGGACAATTACTATGTGTCCGAAACCAATTCCGAAGCGCAGTTTCTCCAAAAATATGACCGCATCGATTAATACGTATCACGGATTGTCCTCCTTCGAACAAGTCCCACGTAATTGGACACCGGTCACTATTCATAGACGCATCGTATATGATTGACTGCGTTTCATTCTCTATTTGTGTAGCAGATAATCCAGAGGACGAAGTATCCAATTCCACAATCACCTGCGTATTCCGAAGAATCGGGTTTAAATTATTCGTATACATATTATTTTGCGGAATTGTACCGTATGCATCAGTATTCAATATGTCAGAATATACATTGTTTCGGATCGTATTATTTCGCGGAATCGGTTCATCTATCGTAGAACTCATCCTTTCCGAATTAATTAACTGCAGTGCGTGTCGTATATTCACCTGGTAATCTTCCAAAATATTTTCCATCAGCCGTAACCTTCTCAGCTGCAATTGATATTGGTAGTCGTATCGGTAGTTGCCAGAAGCGTCCATTCTTATTCGAGTTAATAGAGTTAAACAAATAACGGGGTTTATATACATTTATCCTAAAAATGAATGATAATTTGCCTTGTGGATTGACCAATCTAGGGAATACGTGTTTTTTAAATTCTTGCATCCAATTACTGAATCATACGCACGAAATTGTAGATAATATGCGGACAAAGGTTGCAGTGTCTTCTAAATATGCAGACGACGAAATCGTTCTCAACGATTGGATAGAATTAAGAGATATTATGTTAAATGCGATAGGACGAATTCCAAATCCAGTATTACAACCCGGCAAGTTCGTGCATACGATACACAAAATTGCAATGAAGAAGGACCGCGAGATTTTCACTGGATGGGCGCAGAACGATTTGCCCGAATTTTTGCTTTTTATGATTGAATGCATACATAATGCTAGACGTAGGTCAGTAGAAGTGGATATCCGAGGAACGTCGGAAACCACAAAGGATAATTTAGCGCTACAATGTTTTTCTTTATTGAAAGATAAATATGAACGAGAGGGCGATTATTCGGAATTAAGCGAACTCTTTTATGGTGTCTATGTTTCACAGTTGTCTACCCCAGATGGCAAGACCCTTCATTCCAGCAAACCAGAAACATATTGCATATTAGATTTACCGATTCCAATTCACACACGAGAGAAAACGGCAAACATATACGATTGCTTTGATACATTCGTAGAATGCGAATTATTATCTGATTGGGTCAATGAGAAGACAAATACGATAGAATCCGTCTCTAAGAAAATCGCGTTTTGGAACTTCCCGAATATACTGATTATCACATTGAAACGTTTCTCGTCCAACGGAACGCATAAGAACAATGTCTTTGTCGAGTTCCCTATTGCCGATGATATACTCGACCTCTCCAAATATGTAGTCGGATACAAAGCAAATACATATAAATATCGGTTGTTTGGTGTGGCAAATCATATGGGCGGAATATCCGGCGGACATTATACTGCATTTGTGTTGAGTGGCGATTCGTGGTTCTGCTTTAACGACGATTCCGTAAGTAGGATAGACCCGACACAAGTAGTATCCTCTTCCGCATATTGTATGTTTTATAGGAAAGTTTAACGTCTATTAGCGGAATTGTCCATCTTGAAGCGGAGCGACCAAGGGACAACTCCGCTATATAGCGTTTGCCAAAACTCAAATACGCAGTGATAGATTTTTAATCTATGTGAGTAGAGGTTAACGTCTATTAGTGGAATTGTCCCTCTTGAAGCGACCCAAGGCCTGCCGTTAGGGAGACCCGCCTTTGGAGCGACCGAGGGACAACTCCACTATCACTTCGTAGCAGCGTTTGCATTTATTCATACAGATTTTTAATCTGTATGAGTAGAGGTTAACGTCTATTCGCGGAATTGTCCCTCAAGAGGGACAACTCCGCTATATAGCGTTTGCATTTATCCATACAGATTTTTAATCTGTATGGATAGAGGTTAAAAATCTATCACGGTGTATTTGAGTTTAGGCAAATGCCACTACGCATAAATACGTATAATACGAAGTGATAGTGAAGCTGTCTCCCAATAAGCGGCACAATGCCTCCCATTAGGGAGGCCCCGCCTTTGGAGCGAAAGGGTCAATTCCACGAATAGACATTAACGGGGAAAGATAATAATCAAATATAATATAATTCGACAATGGACAATAGCGAAGAATCACCTGCATTAAATACACTATTTCAGATATTTAAAGACTCGAATATAATCATTATTGTCTGGTTTTTAGCGGTCTATTTCGTAGTCTATTTGCTACTGAACATCTTTCGCGGCAAAGATAGCGCAAGAAGTTCAATTTCAAAATGGATAGACGTCGTATCTTTATTATGCGTTCTAATTTATTTGGGCGCGACCTACTTCGGAAAAACAAACGACGAGAAGAAGAAGATTGTCGGCGATATTTATTCGAATTTCAAATCCTATATTGACAACTACCTCTCCATCATCTCATCCGCATTCTTTATTCTGACACTCTACATTGTTATCTATATTCTTGGATTACCAATGGACCCCGCCGGAAAACCAGTTACCATTACTATCGTTGAAAACTTGGCTTGGCTGACATTCGTAGTTGTATTATTCTCAAACTTTCTGCGATATATCGTCGGCGTTTCATTGGCGTCGTTTATAGATGAAGTTGGGGATTATCTACATAAAAAAGCAGAAGAATCAGAGCTGAAAATAAGCGGGAATGCCGACGTAAAAGGTAATGTGTCTGCCGGCAATTTAGTTGTATCACCCGTTTTGAACGAAGTGTTTAATGTAGGAAACAATATGTTTACATACGACGACGCACAATCTGTATGCGCTTCTTTCGGCGCTAGACTTGCCACATATGATGAAGTAGAGGAGACGTACAACAAAGGTGGAGAATGGTGCAACTATGGCTGGTCAGAAGGCCAGGCTGCCTATTTCCCCACACAAAAAGAAACCTGGAAAAAACTGCAAAAATCCGAATCTACGAAACATTCTTGCGGAAGACCAGGAGTGAATGGCGGATATATAGCAGATGCAAATGCACGATTTGGCGTCAATTGCTATGGCAAAAAACCGAAACCATCCACGACTGAATTATCTGCCATTGGGTCCGAATCCACAATTCCAAAAACAAGTGAAGATATACTACTTGAGAAGAAGATTGAATTTTGGAATGCGAACAGAGATAAACTGCTAAAAATCAATAGTTATAACAATAACAAGTGGTCTATGTATTAACGTCTATTAGCGGAGTTGTCCCTCTTGAAGCGGCACAAGGCCTCCCGTTAGGGAGGCCCGCCTTTGGAGCGACCAAGGGACAACTCCGCTATCACTTCGTATCACTACGTAGTGGCGTTTGCCGAAACTCAAATACGCAGTGATAGATTTTTAATCTATATGAGTAGAGGTTAATTTCCTCCATCCTTATCCTAACGGGTCGATTGCATCGACCATTGTTTCCAAGTGATATTTTTCGTTTCAGTTCGCGGAGTAGCAGATTCATTTGCTTTATCCAATTTATCTCCCAAACGGACTGCACTATCCACATACAATTCTTTTAGGATTTTGCCAACTACAACAGACCCCTCATTTTGGTCCAACTGGCCTTGCTCTATCAGTTCCAACACTCGAATGAGTTTGACCATAATGACTAAATTTAGTTCATCATTTACCAATTTATGAAATAGGTCCGCGTATAATTTATACATAACTGGCGCTGTCGATTTGCATAATTCAGTAAATTCATCCGGTGCATTTTTTCGTAATTCCGGTTTTGCGCGTTTTAACTTCTCAATGTCGCGCATACCATCCAACAGTAATCCACTGTGTTTCAATCGGCGAATATCTTCGGTATGGTCTACAAAGTCTTGACTTTGCGCCAACATTTTTTTCAAATTCAATTTCTCCTCTGAGTTCATTTTTATATAAACATTTTGTGAAAAAGTGTTTATATGCGTTGAAAGTTATAAACCATTATTATAATTATATTGTAATGGATACCGATTCGCGAGTTCTTTCTAATTTTAAGCCATTCGGTGGAAACGCTCCTCCAACAGAAATTGTTGGTGGAGGAAATATGCAATTCTTTTACAGTTTCTCTGCAATAATTGCATTATTTGTTCTTGCAGGCGTTATTTATTATTACCAAATCCGTATCCACGCTACAATCAGTAACGCATTAAACAAATTACTACTGCATATGCACATAAATCCAATGGGGCAATTTGTGTCGTATTATATTCCTAATAAGCATCAGTAACAGACAAAAATTGTTGCGAATATCAATATTTATGTGTCCAATTAATTATATGGAATACGGTAATAAAGAAGAAAAAATGGATATAGCCTCTCCACAATCATTTCACGTAAAGCCACCACCAGCAATGGATTATACGAATATATCTACATCTGCATCAACCACAATCAAAAATAGCGCACTTCAATTATTTAGCAAAATATATGAAGCATATCTATGGATATTCAGAATGAAATGGTATAAAATCTTGCTAATTACAATTGCAGGAATGGTTATTTATGTTTTTATAGATTCGGCACTTGAATATCGAAAAGAAAGTAAGAGGACAAAAGAAGGAATGCAATCGATAAAAAAGAAAGATACAAAAATGACACGCAAAGAGAATAAAAAAAAGGTGACATTTGATTTAGATGAACCACCCACTTATTTACCTATATATGATTTAGTAGTGAAACCGACGGTCTATTCTATTTCTAGAAATTTGGGATTTCGGTAGAGAATATGTGATATTATGTATATAAAATGGCAAAAACAAATCCATTAAGGTTATTGTTAATTGTATTGGTCGTCGCATTTCTACTTTTGGTGCTGAGTTCTACGTATGATTATGTGCCTTACAACAAGGCCGAAGCTGCCGTCGCAAAATATGAAGCGATGACTGTAGCGAAGAAAGAGGAAGAAGAAGATGTCGAAGAAGATGCCGAAGAAGAGCCAAAAGAATCACCAATGGTGTATTTAAACGCAGAAAAAGTCGAAAACTTTGAACCAATTACAGATGTTGCAAAAACAATATATTATGGTCCTCTCCGCGATTCTGAAATTATTGACAAGTTTAGTCAAGTGACCAAGAACGGCGTAGATGGCGTGGATGGATGCGTATCCTCTGGACTATCGAACGCGGGCGGATATATGTGCTTAACCCCCGAATTAATTAAATTGCTAAAAACCCGCGGAGGAAATGCGACTGGAGCGGAAATGAAATAAACTGACAAGCTATTCATCCAAATCATCATTGCAAAATAGTTTATTCGGTGATAGATTGAGAGGTTACATCTACTCATATAGATTAAAAATCTATATGAGTTTCGGCAAACGCTGCTACGAAGTGATAGTGAAGTTGTCCCTTAGGAGGGACAATTCCACGAATAGACGTTAACATAGTCCAGAGCACGCATCGGATTCCAATGGACAGTGACTAGAAAACCAATTTATGTACTGCAAAAATAATTTTGTATCTATCAAATTGTTTGGATTCGTCAATTCTCCCATCAATGTAGCTGCATTTTGTGTTCGAATATTGGATATGTAACTCTGAATTTTTTGAATATACAGCAAATCCGATTCTCGATTTTTCGAGTTTGTATTAATAAATAAAACAGCATTTATCAAATCAGAATTACTTTTTATACTGTATGGAAAAGAAAACGTGGGAGTATTCATTGCCGCTGTAGTAGTTGGTGCAGCAGTAAGATTTCCCATTGTTGTAGCTGCTACAGTAGTTGGCGCAGCAGTAAGATTTCCCATTGTTGTAGCTGCTACAGTGGTTGGTGCAGCAGTGAGATTCCCCCTTGTATTTGATATTAGAGTAGGGTTCATCATTGTTGTTGGTGCAGAAGTTCGATTTCTCATAGTAGTTGCTGCCGAAGCGGTTGCTCCCGAAGTGGTTGCTGCCGAAGTGGTTGGTGCAGAAGTTTGATTTCTCATAGTAGTTGCTGCCGAAGTGGTTGCTCCCGAAGTGGTTGGCGCAGAAGTTTGATTTCTCATAGCGGTTGCTCCCGAAGTGGTTGCTCCCGAAGTGGTTGCTCCCGAAGTGGTTGGCGCAGAAGTTTGATTTCTCATAGTAGTTGCGGCCGAAGCGGTTGCTGCCGAAGTGGTTGGCACCGCATTTGGGATACCGATTCTTCGCATAATACCGGCTTGGTTTGCAAATTGAGATTTGTTACCGAACCCTTCTGTCTTGCTAAATGGGATGAGAGATATTACGCAAACTGCCACAATAAATAATAATAAAATTAATACTTGTCTCGTTCTCATTATAAACCTATATATTCGGACTGCATATTTTATTGGTCGGAAAATAGAACATATCCAACCTCTCTCACGTGTTTCATAAAAATGCAAAGCAAATAACATTGCATTTTTACATAAAAATGGTTATTATCGGAATTGACTATTTGCATGGGCAACTGAGCTATTTACTGCACCCATAACCGCTTGTTTAGCGGCTTGTTTAGCGGCTGGATCCGGCTGAGGTCCTTTTCTATTGTTATTAACACCACTGTTTCGATTAACATTGCCGTGTGCGTAGTTTTCTTTAACGTCTATTCGCGGAATTGTCCCTCAAGAGGGACAACTCCGCTATATAGCGTTTGCATTTATCCGTACAGATTTTTAATCTGTATGGATAGAGGTTAAGCAAATCCGTAAATGGTTCAGGTCCAAGTTTGACATTAAACATTGTTCCAACCAAGAGAGTGACAAGTATAAACGCCAATAAACTCATTGCGCGCGCACTAAATACTTTTAAAATATCCATATTCAATTTCATATATAATACATTTACATATTATTGTATGACACATAATGCGGTAATTTTACACATACATTGCAAGAATACTGGGATTCAACGTTTCATTGTTTTTTATAAACACATCCACTTCGTTTTTCTTGACGGTAATAGGAAACCCGACTTTTATACCTAAATCTTTCTCAAACATTTCGTTGCCGGGTTTCACGAGCCGATACAAATTCAATTTCGTATAGATAATTTCTAAACATCGTTTCAAGTTTCGAACTCCCGATTCACCCTTTGTCAAGTGTGGAGTCGATATAATATATTGCAGTGTCTCGTCCGGAATGACAATATCCTCTGGTTCAAAACAGACCTGTTCGCGTATTTTCGGCAACAAATAGTCACGTGCAATAGTCGTCTTCTCTTTTGTATCATATCCTTTTGTCTGAATGCGATACATTCTGTCTTTCAATATAGGATTCACCAATGATTCGTCGTTATAAGAGAATATAAATAAACACTTACTTAAATCCAGGCTCACTTCCGAGAAATATTTGTCGTGGAATTCCGTATTCTGTGTCGTGTCGGTTAAATGCGTCAATATACCAATTATTTCTTGACCTCTCGCAGTATCACTGACCTTATCCAACTCATCGAAATAAATAATTGGATTCATCGATTTACATTCCATCAATATTTGCACGATTTTACCCCACGTGCTACCTTCATATGTATAAGAATGTCCTTCTAGGAAACTACCGTCGCCACAGCCACCGAGAGCAATGAAAGCGAATTCGCGGCCTAATATTTTGCTAATTCCGTCTTTCACTATCGACGTCTTGCCAGTACCGGGTGGTCCGTGTATAGCAATTGATGTGCCGACCGAATTTGGATTGACTATCCATTGACCAAGCATCTGCATAATTTGCGACTTTGCGTCATTGAGTCCATAAACACACTGGTCCAGCGTCCGTTTCGCATTCTCCATAAACTCATTGCAAACATCAATACCGTCCGCCATACGAACATTTATATTACGATACACGCCGAATGGAATACGCATAAAAGCATCCACCCAATTCTTAATCTTGTAATATTCGTGGTCACCCGGGTCCATCGACTTTAACATATTGAGGCGCTGCATTGCAACTGACTTGAACTTAGATGGGATGGATGACTGCAACAATGTTAGACGATACGGTTTTTCTGCGTAAATAGTGCGGTTGATTTCCTTCAAATCGGACATAATACTCTGCTGTTCTTTGTTTGAGAGGCGGTGCTTGAAATAGTCAATTTCGTTTGTTTGGCGTCTTTCATTGTTTATCATCTTGTAATAGGCGTTTGTATTCTCGTGACGCGCTTTTCGTGTCAATTTCTTTATGTTGGTATTGCATTCCTTCAGCGACGATTGTAAGAATTTATTTTTAGGGCGTTTCTTCAATTGTTCCATCAACATTTTCCGCACATCCAACATTTCTTTGTACTCATTTTCCACATCGGTCGGAATAGGATTTTTATCCTCTTCGACATTTTTCTTTTTCTTCTTTTCCGATGACTCATCCTTCGCATCTTTATTCTTGGATTTTTTATCCGTTTTCTTTTTATTTTGCGGACTCGACGGTTCGTTCTTAGCAACGACTTCATACGCATCGCCCATAAATGTCTTTTCCGCATCACTGTCGAATTCTTCTGCGGCATCTTCTGTTAAAGATTCTACCTCTGAGCCATCCCCATACGAATCGCCATCATCTCCGCCTACACTTAAAATGAGAAATTGGCGCTTCTCATCTAAGGATTCATCTGCCGTATTATAATCGGAATCGTCCGACTCATCGGAATCGTCCGACTTTTTACGATGTTTGCGATGATTTGCATTGTGTTTGCTATTCTTCGATTTTTTTCCGGGCGATTTCTTCTCTTTGCGCAAACGTTTTGGTTCTTCTTCCTCTTCGGAATCCATGTCGGCATCAGCGTCATCTTTATTTTCATCTTCGTCGGAATAAGCAGATTTATTTTTCTTAGACGCTTCTTTTGCGCGTTCTTTCGAATACTTGGACGGAAACATTTTTGCTATGGTCTTCTTGAACTTCTTATGGTCGAATTCTTCTTCTTTATCTTCCTCTCCACCATTGGTGGAACTACATTCCGTATAAATGCTTTCTTCTTCTGTAGAATAACTCGTGTTGGAAGAATTGGGCTTGAACTCCGACTCTGATTCACTATCCGATTCAGAAGAAGAAGAGGAACTCACCTTCTTTTTCTTTGAGACAAATGTCATTTTCTTTTTGGTGGGAGGCATTGTTTTATTACACAAAAGACCGGAAAGATAGATACCTAAATATAGGCCCGTCGTTTTATGCTATTTTGCAAGATGATTTATTCATATTCATCTACTTAGTACAAGATGAAAAAATTGAACGAGTATTGCCCGAATGATTTTTATCAGCAAGCTCTGCTTAATTATTATTGCTTACCGAAATCAACTTAAAAAAATCATTAACTATATTATAGTTCCACCTTCCTAAAAATGTCAAAAGTAAGAAGTGAATATGAAACGCCCTCTCGTATTATTCGCGTCCAATTTAGTCTCCTTTCTCCGGAAGAGATTCTTAAGAACTCTGTGGTGGAAATAACGAGAAGAGAGACTTATATGGGAGGTATGCCAGTAGATGGTGGGTTGTTTGACCCTCGTATGGGTGTATTGGAACCGGGTATGATTTGCCCTACAGACGGTTTAACTCACATTGATACGCCGGGTTACTTTGGTCATATCGAATTGGGAAGACCCGTCTTCTTTATTCAGCATATTAAAGAAATAATGAAAGTGCTCAAATGTGTCTGCTTTAAATGTAGCAAGTTGCTTATTGACAAGACACAGCACGCTCATATTTTGGAATATTCCGGAGAGAAGCGTTGGGATTATGTGCAATCGGTTGTTTCCAAGCGTATTAGTCGTTGTGGCGACCATACCGGGGAAGGGTGTGGATGTCTCCAACCGGATAAGATTAAATTGGAAGGTATGGCGACTCTCCACGCGCACTGGTTGCGTATTCCTTCGTCAAACGGTACAGGAGGAACAGCAAGTTTGAAATTGACGCCCGAAATCGTGCTGAAAATCTTTCGCCGCATCTCGGACGAAGATGTCAATTTCATCGGGTTTAGTTCAAACTGGTCTCGTCCCGAATGGATGATTTGCCAGATACTGCCTGTCCCACCACCAGCTGTCCGTCCATCCGTTAAATTGGACGCACAACAACGCAGTGAAGACGATTTGACACATATTTATATCAATATTATCAAGACGAACAATGATTTGAAAAACAAGATACAGGAAAACGCGAACCCGAATGTCATCGAAGGATTGACTTTAGAGCTCCAGTATTTGATTGCTATGATTGCGAACAATAAAGTGAAAGGCGCATCGCCAATCGCTCAACGAAATGGAAGACCACTGCAGTGTATTATGGGCAGACTTAATTTCAAAAATGGACGTATTCGTGGCAATCTGATGGGAAAACGTGTCGATTTTAGTGCGCGTTCCGTAATTACTGGTGACCCGAACCTTTCTGTAAGACAACTCGGAGTTCCAATGAAAATCGCAATGAATATTACCAAACCAATTACCGTAAATGACTTGACACACGAATTCTTGACTAAATTAGTGCAGAATGGCCCTGATGTCTATCCCGGTGCGAAAATCCTCGAGAGGAAAAGTGGCGAACGAATTTCATTGCGATATGTAGACCGCAACTCGATTGTACTCCGAAATGGCGACATCGTACATCGACATATGATGGACGGTGACTATGTCCTATTCAATAGACAACCAAGTTTGCATAGAATGAGTATGATGTGTCACGAAGTAAAAGTGATGCGAAAAGGCGACACGTTCAGGATGAACGTTTCAAACACCAAGCCGTACAATGCCGACTTCGACGGGGATAAACTTTGTTAGCATAAATGCATCCAATTTATCTTGTCCCCAACAGGGAGCGTAAAAAGCGTGCAACTCCCTAGTAAAGTAGGGAACCTACGGTTCCCCTACGACCCCTCCCTTTTAATAAAATCAATATATTACGGTAAAGGGAGGGGTCGTAGGTTATCTACTTTGCGAAACACCTTGATGCGGGAAGTCCCTTAGAGTCTTCACTACCACTCCCTGACGGAAACGTCTTGGAGGAACTCGGTTAATTGCCGAACCCAATGGTAAAAACGTGAAGAATTGGGTAATCCGCAGTGCGAATGTCTACGTCCGTTATGACAAGGATATGACGTCCACTCAGAGACTGAACGGGTGTTGGTAGACAATGACGGATTAGTCATCCAGAGTCTGCTTATGATACAGTCCGGCCACTTGGGAAACTTAGTGGATTTCATGGAGATGAATATGCATATGGCGCAAAATATATTAGCGGAAACCGAGTTACGTTTATTGGCATCAACTACATCGCAGATAGTAAGTCCATCCAGCAATGTGCCAATCATTGCTATCTATCAAGATTCATTATTGGGTTCGTATCGTATTACCCGAGAGGGTGTCAAGTTTTCCGCTCGCGATGCAATGAACTTGTTAATGTCTTACCCGAATGTGAATCCAGCAACATTATTTGCGAGAAGCAGAAAAGAAGTAACGAACTTTGAAGTATTGTCGCAGATTATGCCACCATTAACTCTTAAATATAAAACAAAATTATGGGACGCAGATAAAAAGGAAGACCCTGCAACTTCGAATCATTTCTTAGAAATCTACAATGGCCGTTATATCCGCGGTCAAATTGAGAAATCGGTGTTAGGGGGTGCTTCTAAAGGAATTCTTCATCGTATTTGCAATGATTATGGTAAGAAAGCCGCCGCTGAATTTATTGATAATATGCAGAGTATAGTTACAGAATATATGAAGGTGAGTTCTTATAGTGTTGGTGTCAGTGATTTGATGTCAAATAGAGAAACACATACACGCATTGTTCAAGCAATACAGGACAAAGAATTGGAGGTCGCTGCACTTATCCAGAAACTACACGCTGGTGCGTTTGAAAATAACACGTCGTATTCCAATAAAACCGAGTTTGAAGCGCAAGTAAATAACGCGTTAAATGATGCGACAAAGAAGACGGATGAAATCAGTAGGCAAAGTTTGAATGCAGATAATCGTTTCTTGATGATTGTCAATTCCGGTTCAAAAGGGTCCCTTCTCAATATTTCCCATATGATTTCGTGTTTGGGTCAAGTCAATGTTGATTCTAAACGAGTTCCTTATGGGTTTGACAGCAGAACTTTGCCACATTTCTGCAAGTTTGACGATTCGCCAGGGGCACGCGGATTTATTAAGAATTCGTATATTGGCGGTTTGAATGCACACGAATTGTTCTTCCACGCTATGGGTGGCCGTATTGGATTGATTGATACCGCGGTTAAGTCTGTTTCTTGGGAAACCCCAATTGTATTGCTAGAAAAAGGTAAACCTGTTTATACAGAAATCGGCAGATGGATTGATAATATTATTGATAAATCCTCTCCAGAAAATGTTCAAAAATACGAAGAAAAAAATATGGAATTGGTAAATATTGATAGTGGGGTTGTTTATGTCCCTACAATGGATGAGAACGGCAATGTTACTTGGGAGGAAATTACAGCAGTTACTCGTCACGACCCTGGAAATGTCCTATATGAAATAAAATCATTAGGAGGTAGGACAGTAATTGTTACAGAAAGCAAATCACTATTAATATGGAATGCAGAAAAACGCGTATTCAATGAAGTTCTTACTCCAGAAATTAAAGTTGGTGATTGTTTGCCAGTTACAATGGAATTGTGCAACCCACCTACTGTACTTAAAACGGTGAAGTTGTCGGAAATATTGCCTAAAACCGAATATGTGTATGGTACTGATTTCAACCGCGCGATTGAATTGATGAATAACAGTATGGAAGGTAGATTAAAAATACCCGCAAATTGGTGGAATACACACAATAATGTAGATTTTACACTGCCATATTCCAAGAAATCGTCTCTTCAAAGAGCAGTTGTTCGGTCAAATATAGCGAACATAAAATCCGGTTATGTGTATCCTTATCACGGTGTTAGAAGTGACGCTTGTATTCCAGAAGAGTTTGAACTAAATGAGTTAAACGGTAAGTTTGTCGGGTTATTCTTGGCGGATGGACACGCAACAAACGAACACATTTACATTACTAAAAATAACGAAAGTGTTCAATCGTTCGTCAAGTCTTGGTTTGAAATGCATCAAATCAACTATACAGTAAAGACAAATATCAATGCATATGGTTCAAGCACAACATTTGAAGCAACAAATGGTGTATTAGCAAGGTTCTTAACAAAGTGGCTAGGAAAAGGTTCATCCAATAAACGCGTTCCAACAGAAGCATTTGTTGCAGAGAAATCTTTCTTGAAAGGGTTGATAAGTGGTTATTTCTCTGGCGATGGAACTATTTCTAAGAATGCAATTGAGGTGTCTTCTGCGTCAAAGCGGTTAATAGAAGGGATGAATATGGCGCTTTCTCGTCTAGGGATATTTGGAAAAGTATTTATGACTCAATTAAAAAAGAATAATCTTGGAACTGAGATAATTAAACCGAGTTATAGATTAACAATTCGTTCTCAATGGGGCGCCAAATTTGCAAACGAAATCCAGTTATTTGAAGACCGTAAACAATCAAAACTTGTTCAAATAAAATGGAACTCTAAACATCAATCATTTGACACTCATAATGACGTTGTCCTTGACCCGATTGTCGAGATAATTCCACTTAGTCCAGAAAATTACCCGAAAATGTATGATTTGACTATTCCAACTACTCTTAACTTCGGTCTAGCAAACGGATTGCAGGTTCGCGATACATCTCAGACAGGTTATATTCAGCGCAGATTAATCAAGGGTCTTGAAGACCTCAAAGTTGAGTATGATTTGACTGTCCGCAACAGTAACGGAAAAGTCATTCAGTTCTCTTATGGAGAAGACTCTTTCGACCCGATGTTTGTAGAGAACCAATCTATTCCGATAGTTGCGATGTCTACCCAAGATATCTATATGCATTACGATATGGCTACAACAGATAAGACAGAAGGTGATATTAAATCCGTCTTCAACAAAAGTGCATCAGCGAGAATGGGAAAACAGCGAGACGAATTGCGCAAAACCTGCAAAAAGTATATTGATATGATGATGGATGCGCGTGATGTGGCAGTCAAGAATATATTCAAAAACAAAAATGCCGATTCAGTTCTTGCGCCAGTCGCATTTATGCATATCATTAACAATATTCAGGGCAATCTTGGACTTGCTGGGAATTCCATTGTAGATATTACTCCATACGAAGCCTTCCAGTTGATAGAAGAATATTTTGACAAATTAAACTCATTGCATTATGCAAAACCAAATCCATTGTTCGCGACGTTGTATTTCTATTATTTGAATCCCCGTGAATTACTGTTTGTCAAGCGATTCCACCGTAAAGGATTAATTCTCCTTCTAGAGACGATATTCTTGAAATATAAACAAGCGATAGTGAATCCAGGCGAAATGGTGGGAGTTGTAGCAGGTCAATCGATTGGAGAACCGACTACACAACTGACACTCAATTCGTTTGTATATGAAACGGAGATATTGGTAAGAGACGATAAGGGCGTTGTGCAATCTTTCCAAATAGGCGATTTTGCAAAATGGGGAATTGAAACCACCAGCAAAATGGAATATATGGCAGATAAAGATACGACATATGCAGAATTGTCAAAGTTCTATGAAGTGCCGAGCGCGACAGAGGAAGGACATACAGTCTGGCGAAGAATTGAAGCGGTCACAAAACATCCAGTTATAAATGAAGACGGAACCAATACGATGTTGAAGGTTATAACCAAAGGAAACCGCGAAATCATTGCCACAAAAGCGAAATCATTCTTGCAATTAATTGATGGTAAGATTCAAGGCGTAAATGGTTCGGAGTTGAAAGTTGGTGATTATTTGCCCGTTTCGAAAGTCACATATGGTATTTCAGTATCTTATGGATTTATTAAAGATATATACTCAATCGATAAGTCCGATATAATTCCGAATATTATAAATGGAGAACTTGTAATGGAAGACCGAGCAGGAAGATGTCCGGACTTGGAATTTGACCAAATCGTTTCAATCGAAGAGGTTCCGAATACCACCGACTATGCATATGACTTAACTGTTGAGGAAACACGAAATTTTGACTGCAGAAATGGGTTATCCGTCGTAGATACTTTTCACACAGCCGGAGTAGCTTCCAAGTCAAATGTTACGCGTGGTGTGCCAAGAATAGAAGAAATCTTGAGACTCACCAAAAACCCAAAGAATCCCTCAATGACGGTTTTCTTGAAAACCGCAGATGAAAGTAATCCGGAAAAGGCAAAGCAGTTTGCGAATATGATGGAGCATACTCGTCTGTCTGATGTTGTATCTTCGGTTCAAATCTGTTTCGATCCGGACGAGTTCAATACGCGTATTGTGGAAGACCGTAAATTGGTTGAACAGTATTATGAATTCAGTCGTATGTTGGAGGAATGCAATGGTGGAGAGGTAGTAACTAAACAGACTACGAAATCGAAGTGGATTGTTCGTATGGAAATGGACACGGAAACGCTGCTCGACAAGAATATCACAATGGACGACATTCATTTCACGGTGAAGAATGGTAGTTCAGGAACGGATGTGGAGTGTGTGTATGCGGATTACAATGCAGATAAACTCGTGTTCCGAATTCGTATGGCGAATATTACAGCAGCAAAGAAACGCAAAGGTGTGGCAGAACCGCTCGACCAAACAGATGAAATCCATTTATTAAAAAAGTTCCAAGACGATTTGCTAAACAATACGATTCTTCGAGGTGTGAATGGAATTGTAAATGTCCTGCCACGCAAACTGAATAATATGGTTACGAAAGTGGATGGCAAGTATGAGAAGAAGGACACGTGGGTTCTCGATACGACTGGTTCAAATTTACTGGAAACGCTCGGATTGGACTATATTGATTCGCACAGAACACACAGCAATGATATTCGCGAGATGTTTGATGTCTTGGGAATTGAAGCCGCGAGACAAGTGATACACGATGAGATTGTTGATGTGTTGGAGTTTAGTGGTGCGTATGCGAACTATCATCATTTGAGTCTGCTATGCGACCGTATGACTACGAAGAAAGACTTGGTGGCCATTTTCCGTACTGGATTGTTTAGCGATAACATTGGACCAATTGCGAAAGCGACATTTGAAGTTCATACGGAAGTATTATTAGATGCTGCTCGTTTTGGAGAAGCAGATAATATGCGAGGTGTTAGCGCAAACGTAATGTGCGGTCAGCCCGGTTATTATGGAACAAACGCATTCCAATTGGTTCTGGATATGAATGAAATGGCGAAATTATCCGCGAAACAGGTAAGTGAAAAGGAACCCGATTCCATCGGAGAATTGCTGGGTAAAATGACAATCGACGACTCGGATGTTTGTCCCCGCGCAAATATAGAGATACGTAACAATATAGGTAATATGAAACGCACAGACCCGGGATTATGCGACGATGGCTATAACGCGGGATTCTAAGTACAACCCCATACACGAACACATATACGCATAACGCATAAACATATATACAATAGCAATAAACCGTATAAACGCATAAACAATTATATGTTTTTTACTTCCACTTTTATTTCCACCGGTTTATCTAATATATACTGACCACAAGGCCCACAATGGTCTTCGTTGGACAAATCCACCTTTTTATTGAGCCGTTTATCGCAATAATCGATATTCCATCTACCCAATACCTTTTTGTCGTCCAATTCGTTTCTTATCCACCGGTTGATAAATCGTTGAATCAATCGCATTTTCTCGAATATATATTTTGCAACATATATCCTCCATATATATTCCAATAAATAATAAATCAATTGCGTATAGAACATATATCTTTTTTGTAGCGATTCCATATCCGCATAGTATTGACTATATGCACAATTTCATATATTATGCAAAGATTGAGAAGGGTGACAAATCCGGATTCACGAATCGAATTATTTCATTTGTGCAGGCAATTATAGAAGGTATTCGAAATAAATGTAAAATCGTTATTTGTGATAATTATATAAACGACCCCGAAAACAACGTTTTTGTGCCTATATCGGACATCATTGATTTGGTAGATTTAAATGGCTATCTAATTTCAAAATACAATATTTTAGTAATTGACAAGAATTTCATTCAATTGAATATATTAAATGCTATTTATGGAACAGATGAAAAAATGCTCGATATTACAGAAGAAATACAGCAGTGTATTTTATCATCATTTCCGAACTCATTTTTTATAAATAAGTATATGGATTTTAATCGAATAAAAGGCGACCCAGATGTTGGTAAACCTAAGAAAATTTACATAACATATGGATTCGCATTAAACTTGAAAACCAGCAATAATTATATTTACAAAATCAAAGAAACGTATGATGAAATATTGAGTGACCATATTGCCATTGATGTGGTTAATGCAAAATATACATTTGTATTCAATAGTTTGCAAGATTCGGTTTCACAACCTGTATATTTTCAAGTGTTTAATGAGGTTTTCACTAAAATCAAATATACACAAGAATTCCACATACATGCAGCAAAAACGATGCTGCAAATAAATATGAACCGAACAATCAGTGTAATACATTTAAGGATAGAACAAGATGCAATAGACCATTGGTTTGCTAATAGTGGGATGAACGCAGCCGAGTTTAAAGAAACAATTGAAACCAAATATATTCAATTGATTCAAAAATATATTAGCAAAGACGGTTATATAGTAGTGTTGTCGGACGCACAAAACAATGCCGTTATGCGATTTTTACAAAACGACGGTTATAATGTGGTTATTCCTGAAAAATATTACGGTAGCAGACATCTAAATGCAATTGTAGATATGCTAATTTCAAAGTATTGCAATGGCGTATTTATTGGCTGTATAAATCTAAATAGGATGAATGGTTCAACTTTCAGCTATTACTGTCAAAAAATGATGGATGCGTCAGTAAAGAGAGTAATGTTCGATATAGACTCGATACGAGACCCAGAAATGATTTATTAGACTTCATATGCAAAGCCAGAAGTTTTTTATCAAACTTCATATGCAAAGCCAGAAGTTTTTTATCAAACTTCATATGCAAAGCCAGAAGTTTTTTATCAAACTTCATATGCAAAGCCAGAAGTTTTTTATCAAACTTCATATGCAACCGGCAAGCCAATCGAATCCCCCGAATTATCAATCATTACGCAGTCTTGTTCAATTACTGATATTTTTTCCGCGGATACAACTTCAGCATTTATTCCCGCTCCATATATCCATTTGACGGTATATTTATATATATTGCCTAATACTCGAAAAACCCCCAAAGATAAACCTAATAAGAATGTCGCAGTAACTATCCATATTATTACGTTAATTATGTATTTCTCCTGATTTGTCATTTTATTTAGAATAAATTCTAATAAATCATTGTTTCAGGTTTTTATATCATTATGAGAATTATCTTGCGGTATACTATAACTATAATGGCAAAAACAAGCAGTTGGGTAAATACCGTAAAGAATACGTTCAAGATGGGCAAAAAGAATAACCGCAATTATACACTTCGTGACGCAATGATTGATGCAAAAAAAATATATAAAAAGGGTGAATCAACCGTAATGAGTATTGCGAACAAAACGCGCAGCCGAAGAGGAAACCGTCGCACCAGAAGAGTGTAAATATTATATTATGCGTCTATATTGCAAAATATAATAATATCATTTGGCGAACATTATATGCGTTTCAATGCATTCTCTAGTTTAGCGGTGTTCATTCGGTCCATTAGTTCCGATTCGATTACTACATTTACAAACTCTTTTGTTTTGCTGATATTGATTTCCGGCACAATCATATTGTATTCATACACGCGATTTGCAAAACTACCTATTTTCGACCGTATGAAATGGTACTTGTCATTTTTTTTGCCTCCCATTCGTATCCATTGTGCGCCCATACCTGAACCCGTCTGTTTAGTGAAAAATCCCTTCAATCCGTTCGGGTTAAATACGATAATTGGCAGGTTGTATGCATTTGCAATAACCCATATATCCATATCCGTAATATGATAATTATCACTGACAACAATGCTTTGAAAATCCACCGGGGATACATTTGCGCGGTCTTTTACAACTCTCTCAAACATTTCGCGTTTTCCCTGTTCTCGCATAATATTTGCAACTTTCTGCATATTTCGCGAATCCGCTTCAAACAGTCGTCTATATGCATCAGAAAGTCGCGTTTTTACATCAACTATCGACCACGTTTCTCCTAAATGTATTTTGACAACACGAAGAATAGGTTGATATGTGCATTTTGCGTTGTCCCGCAATACGTATTCGCGCGTATCCTCTTGGAATATTCTTGTCCATATTTGTTGGCGATTACCAACCACTTTCGATACTTTTACTAAACAAGACTGTTCTACGCCTACCAATTCTTCTTTAGGAGCATTGTACTGTTCGGATAGTGGTATCTTCTCGTTCGAATAAACTACCGATATAGAAGGATTCGCGGTTTCGTAATTCACATTTTTCACATACGGATTTGTATCTGCAACTGATTCCATTTCAGTAAAATATTCCCGCGTCAATGCCGATTGCACCAATATAAATTCGTCCTCCCGAATACTATAGTCCGTTGTTTTCGAATTCAATCGATTCGCAGCATCAAACATAATTGATTTGACACGGTCATTGCGTATAAATTCATCCGCCATTCTTCCGATATATATTTTCTCATTATCGTGTTTCGATATAAGATGCCATTTAGGAATAACCAATTGCGATACACCATTTTCCTTCATTATACAATACGGTTCGCTGTCATTTTCGCAGTCATTTATTTCTGCAATATCAAGCAGTGTGGATTTATCAATATCTACAAACACGATGTATCCTTTTATCAACCTCTCAACCAAGCGTTCAATTAAATGTATTTTTGTTGAATAGAGGATGGTATTATCTTCTGCGGTCTTCCTTATTTCATTTCGTATTTCGCGATTCGCAAACTGATTGATTAAATTCCGAATTCGGTTGCGGAATGCGTGGTAGAATTGACTTTCCAAAACGATATATTTCGTCATTTTAATACGTTTGCGGTCACCTCTCGATTCTATAGCAAGTGTCTTATCTGCTGAAAATGAATCGACTCCTTCGTATGTTTGTAATCCGTCCATACGAATGTCTTCGGTTGGTTTGATAGGAACAAACTGGTTCGTTTCAGTTAAGAACCCGACAACAAGTCCGTCTTCTTTTATCTTCCAGACGGGTTTGCACGGCAGGTTTGTCATTCGACCTATTTTATTTAGCACATTCACAGTGTGTTCGTATTCCTTTGGTATGGACTCTTCGTCCATAAATTCGGCGGGTAGTTTCTTTAGGCGCGCCGAAGGCGCGCAAGGGAAGTAAACCGACCCAAGTCCTTTTTCCGATTCCAACTGCACCATCAAGCCAATCGTTTTCCCCTGATAATTCACTACCTGTGACTCAATCTTTGCTCGTTTTACGAGAGCGCCTAATATTCGTCTAATACTCACTGGATTTGCAAATTGATATATTCTCGGGAGACTCGGCATTCCAGGACAATATTTACCCATCGCGTGTTCAATACGACGCAACACATCGTCAATCAAATTCGGTAATTTCTTTGCGACCAAGAACCTCTCCACATTCACTACATTTTGTTTCTGCTCATACAAATAAATCGGTTCGTAAAACTCGTCGTGTTTTAGCAATAAAACTGTATCTTTCGCCGCATCATATTGATTACGAGAGTACAGATTCGTAGGACATACTATTTCAACTCGGTCGATAATATCATTTGCTTTGATTTCCAAAATGACCAAATTGAGTCCGCCAGATATTATACGCCGGTTATCTCCGCATACAAAATCCCATAAATACTTATGGTCGATATGTGACTCTTTATCCGACAAATAAGCAATAAATTGTTCATACGCCAATATAGCATCATCTAAATGCTGTTTCATTGCTTTATTCGATAAATCGAGTCCTGCAGCAAACTCTGTATTCTTGTATCTATCGCGCATTTCTTTGGATACCTTTTTCTCGCCGTTCTTCTGAAAAAATACGGAGAGGAGCGAACCATTGTGTGCCTCTACAAATGCGTCCAAATCAATTTCAGTGATTAATCGATTGCGGAATTCATCCACCGACAATACGTTTGCAAGACCTTGACGATTTGAATAAATATCGGCAAAACATCCTAAAAATGACTGATGGAGAGGTTGTTCTACGCCACAGCGTAAAAAGGTGGGTTTTCCAGATTGCAATAATGCAGGGTTATTCGGGTCTAAATCGGGACGATAATCGATTTGCATAAAGAGTTGGACGGGTATAGGTAAGAATCCCCATCTGTTTGCTGGAACCGGATATGTATCCAAACTGTAAATATATTGCGCTGTTTTCGCGGAAAGTTTGCGTCCTTTCTGTTTTTTTTTCGGTTCCGCTTCTGGCTCTTCTGCTTTTGCATCGGCTACTTGCATATGTGCATCACATCGTTTTCTTGCGTCGCTCTGTGTTTTATTATCCCATTTTTTCTTGAAACAACAAGGCAAACATTTACCGTCCGCTCTCGCGTCTTCAATGAATCCCGGTATTTGTTCATTTGGATTTAATTCATATACATATGCACCCTCTGGTATATCTTTGTTCTTTACGTTTTTAGGAATAATACTGCCACATTTTCCGGCTTTCACATCATCTGGGGAAATAGCACTATTGGTTAAAAAACACCAGAACCGAGGGCAAATAAAATAATTCGGATTATTCGGGTCAGAACCGTACTTAATTGCGTGTTTATACGAGTCTTTATCTGTTTTATCCAACTCTTCCTTTGTTAATATGACTGGATGTCGAGATGTAGGCTGACAACTAACCGAATATGATTTGTATTTTCCGGTGGGTTTAGACGTAAATAGAACTGGGTCTTTTTTCCTTAATTTCTTCAAAAATGGATTGACCGGTTTCAGATTCGGAACTTTTCCCCGTTTATCGCTTTCTCCGGCATCATCGTCATCATCTTCATCATCTTCATCATCGTCATCATCTTCATCATCTTCATCATCTTCATCATCTTCATCATCGTCAGGAGCATCCGGTTCATCTACATCGGCTAATAACGTTTCTGGTTCCGCAAATTGTACTTGTTTAGGTGGGTTTTCTTCGGCGTTTATTTTTTTCGCTTTTGGTTTTGGTCCTCCGCCAGTTTCGGACTCGGACTCGGACTCGGACTCGGACTCGGATTCAAATCCAAAGAATTTTTGTTTTGGTTTATTTATTTTACGGCGTCTAGATTCTTGAGAGGATTCTTCTTTTTCTTCTTTTTCTTCTTTTTCTTCTTTTTCTTCTTTTTCATCCCTTTCCTCCTTTTCTTCTTTTTCTTCTTCCTCTTCATCTAAGAAAAATAGATTTCGGGCATTTTTTTGAGTAGTAATTGCAGGTTTTGTTTCGACTTTTTCTTCTGCTTCGGGTGATTCCATTTCATCAAACCATATTGGGACCGCTTTTGGTTTTGGTTTATTTATATTCAAACGTTCTATCAGTTCGTCTATTTTCGTATCTGCTTCAGTTTCGGGTACATCCATTTGTTCTGTTTCTCCTAGGACACTTTCTTCTTCGTCCGATGCAAATTGCGCAAAGAAATCCTCTTCGTCTTCAAATTGTTTCAATTTCACTGGCATTTCTACCATTGTCGCATCTCGTAAAGTGATGGGTCGCGTTTCTGGTACAACCTCCCGAAACTTTTCCGCTTTTTTGCAGTATTTTTTCAATTTGCTGAGAAGCGGATGAGTATTTTTGTATTGTTGTGTCATTTTTAGAATAGCATCGGTATATACGCCGATTGTATCTAAATAGAAGATAGAGGTCAACCCATTCACATTCAACTGAATAGTGTTGTCATCGGAATCTATGGTTGCATTCATTGGAAACCCGGGATTTTCTAAAATCTCTCCATCCATTTCATTTACAGTCGAGAGGAACGTTGCTATCGTTGTTCTAGCTACGTCTTCATTTTCGGACAATCCTCTCGACACAAGTTCATTCACAACATCTTGCAATGCTAGTTCTCCATACTGAACTTGTCCGTATAACTCAGCAATCAGTATATTTGCAGCGTCCATTTCTCTAAAATTGTCGACGCGTTTTAGGCGCACTACGGGAGGTTGTCCAGGTGTTTCTTTGTTCAGAGTGCAAATGGAGTAAATACACGGAATGGTTTCCCACGATATGTTTTTCGCCGCCGCTATTTTGGATACATAGGTCATATCTACTACTTTTGAATTTGCAATATCGCGTAATCCTTTATAAGATGGAATGGTATATCCCGTTTGACGCAAATCGCGTCCTATTTTCTCTAAATAAGAAACAATTGTAGTTTGTATAATATCGTCTACCGTATCCTCTCCGACTGCAGACCGAAACATCAACTGCAATTGTATATCCCCGTCCAATTCAAAATGAATATAGCAGTTAGACAATATACTATGATTTGCTAGTACAGCGCCTTCTAAATAAACGGATATTTGCTGTCCTCTCCCAGTTTCCTTCGCCATTCGCATAATATGCGCACGCGATAAATACGGTATTTTTTTGCCTGTCCGCGTTGTCCGTTCAAAATAGAACCGGTATAAATTCTCGCGTCGATTGCCCGGATTGAATTTGATATAAGGCATTTCTTTTGTGCAATGCATATTTTTAAACAGCATTTCTAAATTTGCTTGGCGAGAGGTTTGGTTTTTCAATCGCAATTTTACGTCGGTAATTCCGTTGCTTATATACTTTATGCGAGGCGCATCAGAAGCAATCTCATAAAAGGTGTTTATTGAACGATAATACTGCATTCGGTCTTCGGTTAAAAGTGTCTGCGTTGTTTTTACGAGAGCGCCGCGTTTTTCTGCCAATGTCTCTTTTGATGTTACGCCGTTTTTATACAATCCAGGAAAATAATAGCGGGAAATATATTCTTCCGATTCTTTGCTGGTGGATTCATAAACGCGGTCAGCTAAACAAACGTAGATTGTTTTGTCTACGATAGTGCCATAATTAAGAAGAAGGCTGTCGTCGAAGTAATGAATATTATTGTGTTCTACTAGATAGGCACGGAATCTATCGACGAAGAAGGGGTTGGGTTCAAATGTAGTATCTCGACGCCCTCCTTCGAATAACGCGCCGAGAGGTGTCTTTACGGACAATTTGATTTCTTTTTCGGACAATAATGATTCAAAAACGGCATATGGTATCATCTCACTATCCTGCGGTAATTTCTCCATTATTTTATTGGCGAATGGATGGCCTTCTATCATTTGCGAAATAAGATGGCGGGATATAGCAGGGTCAGTTTCTTCCTCTTGTTCGCTCTTAATCGCATCAAATAGACGCAGTGTAGTTGTATCCTCTGCTACATATCCATATATATATAGTTCTTCGTAACTAGGTCGCAGTTGGATTTTGTTTGCGTGCTCGCCTTTATGTAGTTCGTATAAGAGTTTCATTTTAAGAGTTCGAATGGAATCGTCCAAATGAATCATCGAATCCGTATAGTATTGGTTCTCTACTGAATGTGCATTGTTGCCGGAAAAATGAATCGTATGCGTTATTTCACCATCGTGCGTTACTATGCAAACTTTATAATCCATATTTCACTATATAATTTATATATAGTGAAATGACATGTTTTTACGTGGTTTATTTTTAGTGAATTACGTTTGACTCCCTCCTTTACCGCGTGCGAAAATCAATTATCTATTTGTATAATATAGGATGAGTCGTCGCGCGGTTTTAATAGGTTGTAATTATGCTTCTATGCCGGCAATTCAATTGTCCGGGTGCATTAACGATGTGGTAAATGTTCGCAATACACTTATTGATGCATACGGATACAGTGACGCAAATATATACGTATTACGAGATGATGATAATAGACGAATGCCCAGAAAAGCCGCTATATTAAACTTGCTCAATCAAATTGTCGCAATATCAAAATCGACAGATATGCTGTGGGTTCACTATAGTGGGCACGGAACACAAATAAGAGATACAAATGGAGATGAAGTAGACGGGTTCGACGAATGTATTGTGCCGTGTGATTATAACACTGCAGGTGTAATTACGGACGATGAATTACACAATATATTCAAGAACGCTAAATGTCGGATGATGATATGCTTGGATAGTTGCCATAGCGGAAGCGGATGCGATTTGCAGTATCACGTAAACTACAGTAATGGAACGCCCGTTAGAGGTGTGAATGCGCGAGCGCGCCCTATTGCAAATCCAAATCTGATTATGATAAGTGGATGCCGTGACGAACAAACAAGTGCGGATGCATATGATACGGTGTCGCAGCGTGGCGTTGGGGCATTTACACAAACACTATTGGAAACTCTTCGTTCGTGCGACCATAACATCTCGATTTTACCTCTTTACTCGAGAGTGTGTTTAGCCCTAAAAATGTATGGATTTACACAGATTCCGGTGTTATCGAGTAGTTCAACCTCTCCTACGTTCCAGTTTGCGAGAGTCAACGGCACATCAGATAGTTCTTCTTTTTCTTCTTCTGCGACTGCTACTGGAAAAAAAGAAGCAGGTTTATACGATATGCGAATCACCACTGCATCTACATCTGTATTGCGAACCAGAATGGCAGAATTGTATCAATTCCGATAATTTCCGATAAATGCAAGAGGGACATAGACATTACACATCATAGTACGGATTGTCCCGGATTTTCATACCGCAATATTCGGCCGGTTGTTTCTTATAATCGGTAGGGTTATGTATTCCTGCTTCTTTAGCGCATTCGAGTAAGAATTTGAAATTTTCCCAGAATTCGCTCTTATGTCCAACCGATTCAGTGGCAATATGGGACAATTCGTGTATAGCGACGAATGTAAGTGTATGTTCATCAATCATATTGTCCTCTCCTTTCTTTGTCTTGTTCAAACAGAACGCTAATTTTTCGCCCTTGTTTTCACTATACGCAGTATATTCGCTTGTGGGTAGTGTCTCCATAAACTTCTGAGGATTGAACCCTGATTTTAAACGTTGAACGCACGGTTTATCGGGATGCTTTGAGACGCAGTAGTCTACTAATTTCTTGCATTTTATGGCGGTTTTTGCCAATATATCTGCCGCATCTTGCAGTTTTTCGCGTTCTCGGACGCAATATTTATTGCCATCGACTGTACTTACAATGCATTTCAATTGAAATGTTTCATCTCCGAAATAAACGTATATACACGCACCGACCACCAATAATATAATTGCATAAACAATATAGTCACTTTTATCCATAATATGATTCTTGTATAGTATAAAATCATATTATTCGGTTATGTAAAAAATTGATTTTGATTCTATTCGTCTCTTATATACAATACAATAACTGCAAACATAAACAATGTTTCGTCCTATCAACGCAATATTTGGCAGTAAAAACAAACAAAAAATATATCCAGAAAAAACGGCGGAAAAACCAGAAACGGCTAGCCAACGGTCAAACGCGACTTTCACTTCTATGTCTAGTTTATCGACCATCGATAACAACTTGCTGGATATTCATCAAGTCTCCATTCATTATGAAAATAAAAATACATACTCAGACCCGTGTAATGCGATTTACACCAGATGCAAAGACTCGTCTGCATATGATTTATTACGCTAAGTCATAGAAAATCCGCAATCACGTCCATTTTCGGCAATTTTCCGCCATCCAATGAAAGGTAGTATATTTTAGGAGCAAAGTATTTCTGTATAACTGCATTTACGTCCGATTTCGTAATCTTCTTATAATGTTTTTCATAGATTTCCGAATTAGGTAATATATCCATATCATTATGCAACATAAGCCTCATTCCATTATACGATGCTTTATCTCCCGACGCAATATGTTCCATTTGCAAAGTATCTCGAATATTCTGTTTCGCCATTTTTAACTCTTTTTCTTTGACTCCGTGTTCAATCAAATTGTCTAAAATGCCGAATAATGCAGGTAAAACTCCGTTTTTCCGCCGCTGTTTATTTGCGGGGTCGTCAATTAGTCGTTCTGTATCAGAAATGGCATATATGGTAAAAACACCGATTGATTCATATAGGTTCATATACGACCCAGAACGATATGTAAGTCCGCGTTTCTCTCTTAATTCTACGAATAGACGAGAGGACATTGTGGAGGATATGATATGCCGCAACACGTTCAATATATTTGCTTCTTCCGTATTATTTTGGTCGCAAACTCGCACTCCAATTTCGATGCGTGTAGTATCTCCGCCGTTTGGTTTTAGTGTGAAATTGGGTTTGCAACCTGGCGCATTTCCGATATTGACGTTCAGAATTGGAGGCGTATTAATTTTGCGTAATGGACGTTCGTTAAATGGAGTCGTCGATACGTAACGAATCAATGTATCAAATGGTATAGAGGAAACAATACTAAGCACAATGTTTTGCGGTACATAATATTGGTGGTAGTAATCAACGACTGCATCATATGGGAGACAGCCAGGTTGATGGTATTTTTCGTGGTCTACCCAGTGTTCATACGCGGTTCCGTTAAATGCTAAATATTCGATGAAAGAGTCTTTTTTCCGCATTTTCGCCTCTTCTTTCACGACGTTTAATTCTTTTTTATATTCGCGTTTGTCGAATTTGGAATGTAGCATCATATCGCCTAAAATTGTCAAGAAGCGATGTACGTAATCCTCCAGACAGTCTATTGTGTAGCAAGTATATTGCTTGGTAGTACTTGCATTGAAATATGCACCAGATTGACTAAATGGCATATTTACTTCTGCCCAATTTGAGAACGACCGGCTTCCTTTAAAGCACATATGTTCAATGAAGTGAGAGGCTCCGCGGATTTCGGCGGGTTCATTTATTGAACCTACGTGACAAAACGCCCGTATATGTGTCTGTTTTATATTGGATGGATGTGGTTCATAAACAAGTCGCAGACCGGTTGTAAATGTATGTATTTGCGGGTTGCGATTCGGCATATTATATTAACCGCTGCCTGTATAGATTAAAAGTATATACGAGTTTCAATAATCGCGGATACGAAATTACCATTACACGAATAATCCGGTAGTTCATATTAACCTCTATTCATATAGATTAAAAATCTGTATGAATAAATGCAAACGCCACTACGTAGCGATACGAAGTGATAGCGGAGTTGTCCCTCTTGAAGCGGCACAAGGCCTCCCGTTAGGGAGGCCCGCCTTTGGAGCGACCAAGGGACAATTCCGCGAATAGACGTTAAATTTGCTATATTCAATATGAATGGTTTCTATAGATAATATGTTTCCGGTGTTGTTGTTATGATGTTGCGTTTTTCGCATTTTGAAGAGTTTGAAGTGGGGGGGGGATTAACCTCTACCCATACAGATTAACGTCTATTCGCGGAATTGTCCCTCAAGAGGGACAATTACACAAATAGACATTAACAAACACCAGTGTATCCGACTTCCAAAGGAATTCGGCTAATATCCTGGTCAATGGTGCTTTGATTCCAAGGACCAATATCTTGTCTTGGGATGACAGGGTCCGAACGATACTGGAGATTAGAGTTGCGGAGAGGAGTGCGGTTGATACCGATAACCGTGCCAGGTGAAAGAAGGTCGGGTGCCATTCCAGCATTCAAACTGGGGTTCAACTTTGACCACTCACTGTTGGGGTCATTCGGGAGAAGGTCCGAAACGTTGTTTGTTGGGCGCATAGCATAATCATTGCCTACTGGAGCAGCAACGACGTGTTGCGCACTTGTATCCGCGACGGATGGTTGGGCTAAAGCATTTGTTTCGCTACTGTAACTGCTGGGGTGAATGTTTACGCTTGTCGATAAACTACCGTCTTCTAATCCATCCATGCTAAATGTTTTTGTGTTTGAATACGATAGAAGTGCTACTCCAATAATCAAAGCAACAACAGCAATAATTAATCCTTTGCGGTTCATAAACTTATTTAATCCTTGAGAGACTCCTTTGAACATTATTCAATGAATGTGATATATAAACGGATGACAAAATATTCTTGCATTTTTATGTGGAAATTGTCGTATAACCGCAGAAACTGCTTATTTTATTTGGGAGGATAGGATGAAAAGAATCTTGATGGGTAGGGAGGACAATTACGAATTCATTTCCTCTAAATCATCCTCGTCGCTATCACTAACGTCTTCCGACAAATATACATTCTTAATTCTTTTTGCTTCTAAATAATTTGCCAATGCCTCTCGTTTCGCCTCTTTTGCACGCTGACGCAGGTCTTTATACATCTTGTAATAAACATCGTTGCGATTTTTGAGACGGAGAGGCTGTTCTTTTTCTGTATCCGCATCCGTAATTGTGTCGAATGGTATAACCATTATTTCCGTTACATCCTCTGGTACATACGCGTTTACATTTACTTCTAAATTATCGGAATCCGGAAAATCTGGTTCTTTCGGTTCTGATGGAGGCGCAAATTCGACTGGTTCTTCCGGCACTGATACTGGTTCTTCCGGCACTGATACTGGTTCTTCCGGCACTGATACTGGTTCTTCTCGAACGGATACTGGTTCTTCTCGAACGGATACTGGGGGTTCGGGACCTTTATTGACTTTGCTAATAATGCACGTTTCGAATATTTTTTCAGGTTCAACAATGAGAAGTTGTTTCAATTCAATTTCAAATTGAAAACTACGAACACTGCATCGAATTCCTTGAAATTCCAAAACAGCAAGAACTTTCGTGTTTTCTTTAATACTTTCTGCGTCCGTCTCTTTTTCGTTTTCGTCATACACTTTAATATTGATTTTGTCTAAAGTAGTTGGAACATTGACACGTATAATAAAGCATTTGCCCGATTTGTATGGTTTGTATGGCGATGACATAGAACTTTCAATATCGTGTTCGTCGAGAGGTGTTTCAAACCACGTATTGCGATTTTCATAAATAAGTTTTTGCGATTTTTCCTCTAAATTCTCCAACCATTCCAATAATTCTGAATCTTCATTTCCAAACACGAAATCGCAAAATATTTTTTTCCCCGATTTGACAAATCCATTTTTCACAGTGCATTTTGGTCCGAGTATGTAAATCGGGTTATCTATATCCGCCATTTTTATGAATGGTGACCCATTTCGGTTTGTCGGTTTTGATAGTCGCAGGCGATTCAAATCGAGAGGTTCTTTAGAACTATATATTTTTGGCGCCATCCGATATACACAATTGCATTATTTTCGTTTTATTGTCTGGACGACGACGAATCTCAGATTGGTCGTTTATTTTTCCTCTCCAAAAATATTGCAAAACTGTAAAGTGTAGAGGTGAAAGAATGGATATATCAGAATGGTTGAAGAATGAAGATATACAACGCAACTTTCGCAAAGCAAGTAATGCGGTTGTTTCCGCAATTTACAATGACATTTACGGTTACATATGGTTTATTTGCATATACAATATATTTTTGCTGATGATTGTTGTCATCAATTTGTATATTTTGATACATTTGTGGAGAGGAGGATATCGTTTGGTAGCAGGGTTGTCCATTTCACGAACGTGTGAATGATAGAAAAGCAGAATATTTCGAGTCTGCGTATAATATAAATAGCAGTATGAATTTAGCGAGTTCGTTGGTAGAATCTTATGTGTATGCAGATATGTTTAATCGCGAATACAATGGCGGTTCAAATATGCAAGAACGAATATATGCTGCTGGATTACCGGTGGAGAAAATCGTTCCCTCTATTGCGCAAAATGAAAACGAAGATGATGAGAAGGAACAAGAAGGTGGAGGTGAGTGCAAAGGCCCGCTTTCCCATAAAGTCGTTCCTGCTGGACTGGTTATTATTCAAAGCAAAGAATATTCAAATACCGAGTATGAAAACCATTTTCATCCAGGAGTTCAGCGAGAGGTTATTCCCGATTCCATTTATGAAATGTTAATAATGTCGGTTACGCCATCCTCTCAAAAACGCCGAATTACTCCTAAAAAGAAATCCCACGACAAAAAACACTCGTCTTCCAGAAAAATAAAATCGAACCGACATAAAGAATAGTCAATAAATAAAGGAATAATCAATTTGTTTGCTATGTCGTCCGAAACTTTACCGGAAAATACAGTTATCCATTCAGATGGGCAGTCAAGAATCGACGATTTATATGTAAATCAGTTTCATTTTGAACATATGCAACAGAGTTTTGCGGTCTTAAAGTTGGCGATTTCGGGAGAGGATAATAGCGAATTAAAGGAATTATATACTTCGCACATAGCAAAGCATAATGCGGAGATGGAAACTGCTTCTTTCCCGAATTCTGGATTTGATTTGTTCGTTCCAGATAGAGTCGTATTTGATACTGATTTTGCAACGAAATTCGTCAGTCTGGGTGTCAAATGTGAGATGATATATTGCGATAAGAGTATGCCGGTTGTAATGGAAACCGAGGACAATGTTGAAACTATCACGAGTGATGTATATTCGTGTGGGTATTATGTATATCCGCGGTCGAGCATTTCTAAGACGCCTCTTATGTTGGCAAACCACGTAGGTATTATTGATTCGGGTTACAGAGGCAATTTAATCGGTGCTTTGCGAAAATTGCCAACACCCGGCCAATCAGAATATGTGGTAGAAAAACACACCCGACTTTTCCAAGTATGTCATCCGAGTCTTTGTCCAGTATTTGTTGTGATTGTTCCTGAATCGGAATTGAATTCATCCGAGCGAGGAGAGGGTGGTTTTGGTTCAACCGGTGCTACTGGTGTAGTTAACGCCTATTAGCGGAATTGTCCCTCTTGAGGCGGAGCGACCAAGGGACAACTCCACTATATAGCGTTTGCATTTATCCGTACAGATTTTTAATCTATATGAGTAGAGGTTAAATCCACTGCATAATAAATACACGACTGGGTTTTAGAGTGCAACATTCAATACATTTTTCTTTATATGCAGAAGAAATATGTATTTATTTTATGATATGAATGAAAATAAATCAAGAGGGTCATTTTATTCTCGATATATTTTTTCAAAAAAAGAACCAAAGACCAATTTGACTCCTACACCAACCTCGATGCAGTTGCCGATGTCAATTCAGGAAGTAAATGTCATATATAATGCGGCTGCATATTCGAAACCTTCAAACTCGAATGCAATAGCATTTGATTTGGACGAGACTATTGGTTCATTTTCGGATTTTCATTCATTATGGGCTAGATTAGAAGACCATATGCGAACACAAAGTGTATTTAATGAGTTGATGGATTTGTATCCGGAATTTTTGCGGGTCGGCATTATTCCTATTTTGCGATATATAAGGACGAAGCAACGCAATGGGCAATGTCTGCCGGTTTTTATCTATACGAATAATCAATGCGAAGACTACAGTTGGATATACAAATTGATATACTATTTAGAATATCTCGTATCGGGTGTGGAAAATACAAACGAACACATATTTGCTAGACCTATATGTGCATTTGAGATAAATAAAAAACGGGTTGAACCTCGGCGAACTACTCACGAAAAAACATATAGCGATTTTGTGCATTGTTCGATGGTATCCACTTCTTGTCAAGTCTGTTTCATCGATGACCTTTATCACAAAAAAATGAAAAACCCGCGCGTTTACTATATTCAACCGCCACCTTATGTTCATCCACTATCGTATCGAGAGGTGGTCGAACGGTTTGTAACCTCGCATCTATTCAGCAAATTGTATCCAAATCGGAAACCGCCTCCGTTGCCGTCATTCGAACGCGATAATTCAGAACAGCTAAAACATTTACTTTCCACCCATCAATCAGAAGAACGCAAAATTACCGGCAAAATAATGTACTATATACGCGAATTCTTCTTACTTTCGTCGAAAAGGAAATCCGTTACACAAAAACGAGACCGCCCGATTGGGCGGTTTTCGCGTAAAAAACGACGGCCGTCGTCACATAACCATCAAGTATAATTGCTCTTCTTCTGTCAATTTCTGATAAGTATTGCATTTATCAAATCGGTAACGCAAAAAATGTCCGGTAGTCAATCGACACAATACATTCGCACCTAAATCGCCGAATTGTACATCTACTATAACGCCTCCTCTCATTATCTTGCCCGGGTCATCGTGGCGAATCCATCGAACGTATTTCCCTTTATGTAGCAAATGTAATTCATCTACAAATCGGTAACCCACTAATTTTTTGCAGTGGTCCATTAGAATATGTCGGGAAATAGAGAGGCGTTTTAGCGATTCAAACACACTTTGCGAAATAGACTCGAATGTTTGGTTTTCCAAGAAGTCATATTTTGTGGATTCGACACCATTAGCTCGCAATTGTAGTATCTCCTCTACATTTATAGTTGCCAATAATCTCGGGTCGGCACGAGCCTCTTCAATGAGTTTTGCAATATCCATTTTTACGTATTTGCCGCATAATTTTTATATATTGATTTCTTTTTCTTTTTTTTAGCGTCTAGATATTAGCGTCTATTAGTGGAGTTGTCCCTTGGTCGCTCCGCTTCAAGAGGGACAATTCCGCGAATAGACGTTAATTTATATGAGTAGAGGTTAGCGAGGAATCACCGGGTTGTCCTCTCTGTAATTGATAGTCGGGTCTTTTGTACTTGCTTTGCAAGTTGTATTGCGAGGGTCGACATAATCATCAAATCTGCATTTTCCATTTACACACGAGGATAAAATCTCATTGGAAAAGTATTGAAACGATAGGGCAGGAAAAGTGGCGAGAAATATAGCGATTGAAATGTATTGTTCAGAATTAGCCGGGTCTGTATTTCTCAATATTTCTGCATATTTACCCATTCCAATGGAAACGCCATTCATCATTGCAACGCGATTATCTACAGACGCGTAAAAATCCGATTCCTTCTTAATTTCATTCAATTCTTCTTTGTAAAAGAAAGAAATAATGTTTATTAAATTCGGCTGCAAAACGGCATCGTACCCATTCAATTGGTCGATGCGGTTCATTACCATATGCGCTTGTTGCATTAATTCCAATATATCGCAACTCCGAATAGATTCAATAAGTCTCGGATTTTGCACGTCATACATATCGTTCGGATATGGTGTTCCAGAAGTATTGCCATAATTATAAAGGCTATTTAGGAATACACTCGGGAAATTGTCCGTATTCAATGGTTTGCATCCGGCGATTTGTACCCGTCTTGATGTATATGTATTCATAGTAATACCGGCTTTTATTAAATACGAAATAACTGTATCTGCGGTATTCATTTTTACTGGTGTGTGGTACGTAAATCCGAACCGTATCATATCATCTATAAATGCATTCAATGCAATGATAGGTCCAGAAGAGAAATCCGCGCCGAATTTTTGTATATTGTCTATAAATCGCTTGAACTTATCTCCGAAAACAACCCCAAACTCCGTTATTTTTTGCAAAAATACTTTCACATTTTCAACGCCTTTTATATTTATTCGTTTAAGTGTTTCTAACGCATCTACCCATTCGACTACATTGATTACGCCGAATTTCTTCATTACGTCTATTAAGATATCCATATCTCGATTGACGATTCCATTTTCTACCATAACTCGGACAAAATTCATCATATTTGTTATGGTATCGACTTTACGATTCAGGCTGTTTATATCTAACTGCAGTAATTTCGTCTCTAATTTACCCAATTCGTCGGTGAAATCGGTGATGCCAAAAGAGGATAGCAGTGCTGAATCGGATATAGACATTCCTTCTTTGTCGGCTGTAGCGAAAAAGAACCCGCCTATCCAATTTTTTATTTGCGAAAACCATCCTGAATCGGCAGATGAATTATCCATAGATGCGAAGGATTCTCTGTTTGTATTTGCAGTCTCTAAAAACCGTTTGCAAGTAGAACCCAATTGAATATCTCGCTTTAATGCCTCCATCGTGTATTTCTTCTTATAAAGTATTTCAAAATATGGTTGGAATTCAATAACCGTCACATTGAAATAGGGTGAGCTATACGGTTTGCTATTTTCAATTTCTGCTAACACTGTGCTGAATGTAGTTACTGTTACTGGATTGTCCAATTTAGCGTCTTTATCATAAGCGACCTCTTTGTAATATCGCAAAAAATCTTTCCATATTTTGACAAGAACAGTTGCGTCTGGCAGAGAAGACATCGTAATCCGGGTTTTTATCGCATCCGTAAAAGACACATAATCATTCAATGACTGCAGTGACATTTCGCGTAATATTTGTTTCATATTGTTGAACGCGGTTACCATATCCGGTCCAAATGTTTTCACATAATAAAGAGTGTCTGCAATTGGCTTTATCGACGTCTGAATAGACAATTCCGCATACAATGAATATATTTTATCGAAAAATAGTTGCGAATTTACATTGTGCGAACTAAATGCGTCGAAAAAGTCGTTCATATAGTAATAGTTCTGGCTATTCTTGCCAATCGTCGGTATAGTGGTGCTGTGAATCCTCTTCAACTTCTCCATAACACAGTTGTCTTTGTTCTGATTGGACGGGAAAAGTTGCCTATTCTGTAAGCCGTGTCGCTCTACCGTACCTGTAAAAGGACCGGTCGCTCCGCTTTGCAATACGACAATATCCGCAACACTTGTGATTCCATAACTTGGGAAATAATCATAAATAAGTGATTCGAATTTTATTGTTGCGATGTCGGTGTTTAACCGAGTTTTCATAAATTGTTTCAGAACAATTGCGTCTGTTTCGCTATTCACTCCAAATTGTTTCATCGCAGAAACATAATTCTTTATATCCGCGTTTGTTTTGCCGGTGGAGGAGTAATCTTTCATTATAGAAGCAAATTGTGTGTCGGTGACTTCGTAATTATTGTTCAATATAAAATCAACCGATTTTTGTAAAGCAACTATTTTTTTGTTGTTTTTACTGAGTGTATATTGTTGGTCGATTGGCTTATCTTGCATACCTTCCATTTGCGAATATTGCGGTTGAAACCCTTCAGAGTTTGAAAAGTTGATAGATTGTTGGAGTTCCGCATCACTTCGTATATTGTATTCGTTTGTGATTTGGTCCATTAGTGTCCGGTAATCTTCTATATCAATCTTGTAAGATGTTGCGTAACTCACATTTTGTGACAATGTTGAGTATGGACTACTATTATACACTACGAACGGAAAACACCTATTGCGTCGCATTATCCGCCTACATCGCATCTCCACAGAACGGGTTGTTCTCGATATTGTAATTGGTATCCACGTATTTGTCGTCGTATCGAGAATTGAAAAGTTGCATCCTACACGATTAATAATCAAATTCAGATGCGAACCCCAGTCCGATACGGCATAATTGCGTTGTGCTGCAATTTGTTTCATCTCGTTGATGTTTTTCCATAGAGTCTCCTGTGTATTGTTTGGCGCATTCTTAACGGTAGGGTCTATATCTGTTTGTTTTGTTGTCTCGTCTACACGCCCTTTTTTTCTAGGCGAAAATCCTTCACTACTAGCGCGCAAAAGAAGAACAATAACAATAACAATTAATAATATTAACACATATTGCAATCCCATCCTTCCAAATCGTATACTATAATGCATTATTTTTATCGCCTAATTATATTCTCACAAAGATGATGATGCCGAGGTTTTACCATATAAAAAGATGCGGTGATAATCCAGTATGGATGCAATGCGCATAGCAAATTATGATTGCAGTGAAAAAATAGGAAATGGTGCATTTGGTGTTATATACAAAGGCCGAAATATCCGGACAGGAGAATTAGTAGTGTTAAAAACGGAACCAAAGAACACCACACATTCTTCAATAAAACACGAATCAAATATTCTAAATATCTTATATTCTAAATCGTGTAGAAACATACCTCCAATTTACTGGTATGGCACAATGGAAGAGCCGCCGGTTCGCCTACTTGTGATTCCATTTTACGAAGAATCGCTGGAAACTGTCTGCGTAGAGAATGCAAAAATGTTGTATAATATAATTCGTTCAGCTATTTCCATTCTAAACCACATACACAATAACTACGTAGTTCATCGCGATATAAAACCGGCTAACTTTATGATACATAATGACGAATTAATATTAATCGATTTTGGGTTGGCAGTATTCTATGTAGATTCTAGCGAGAAACACATTCCTCCGGCGAATCCGAAAAAAACACATATTATCGGAACACCAAAATATGTGAGTTGGAATGTTCATTGCGGAGAGGAGTATAGCCGGCGAGATGATTTAATGTCGGTTGTGTACATTAGTCTTTTTTTGCTATATGGTGCAGCAAGTTTATGGACAGACTTGCCCACATTCTATTCTACCGAAGAAAAATCGGCGATTTCACATCCGCGGAATCAATGGTTCAAAGAACAGAAAACGGCGGATTCAGTAAAACAACTCTTTCTAAAACGGAATTGTACGCAGCTCGCACAATTTGCAGAACAGGTTTATTCGCTCTCTTTTCAAGAACGGCCTTCTTACAATGATTATATGCTTCTTTTTGCAACGTAAAAATGTTAGGCAGGATAAGCGTTAAACCTCTATTCATACAGATTAACGTCTATTCGCGGAATTGTCCCTTGGTCGCTCCAAAGGCGGGCCTCCCTAACGGGAGGCCTTGTGCCGCTTCAACCAAAGGTATCTTCGATTTAGAGGGACAATTCCGCGAATAGACGTTAATGAATCCTCGCAAAAATGATATAAACAAATCTGCCGATTATGAGACATACATCGCAAGTTTGCATATTTGGGATACATTGAAAATGAGCGAAACAACTATTACGAACACAAACAATGCAAACCGAACCACCGGTTGCGTAAAATGGTTTAACAATAAAGCTGGGTTTGGATTTGTTACTGCGTGCGAGGGCGAATTAAATGGTAAAGACGTATTTGTCCATTATTCATCTATTCGCGTACCTAGCGACCAATACAAGTATTTAATTCAAGGCGAATATGTCCATTTCGATATTGCGGCTTCCGATAAGAGTGAGCACGAATTCCACGCAGTAAATGTGTCTGGCATAAATGGAGGTAGTCTAATGTGTGAAACCCGTAACAAACTGACGAACGAAACGAAACTTTACAAACATCGGGTTTATAAGACACCGGATGAAACTGACCAAGGTAGTCTCCGAAAGAAGAGAGGACCTAGCAAACATACGTCCGGAAAAGGTGGGGGGTCGTCATCCCGTAGAGGTGCAACCGAAAATAAATAAATCGATATGAATAGCCAATTGTACATATCAATACGCGAGTATATTAGCCACTGGGGGTAAAGTAAGTGAGGGTTAACGTCTATTCGCGGAATTGTCCCTCAAGAGGGACAACTCCGCTATATAGCGTTTGCCGAAACTCATATAGATTTTTAACCTATATGAGTAGAGGTTAAAGCATATGCTGCGAAAATAGTTTAAAGATAAAACCCAATTATATTTTAAACATATAGACGTTAGGTATAGATAGAATAAATTATGGATTTTGATTTTATACCCCCCAGTGAAAGTATACAACAGTTATTCCGAGTGCAATCGCAGCCAAATAAATATATATCGCCATTTGTTGAATCAGTAGTGTCGTGTAAATCAAATATGATTGACAACTATTCATTTACAGAAGAAGAATTTTCAAAAATGCCATCAACTTTAATGAAGGCAGTTCGGCGAACAGACGAATTATTGCAACAATCTGAAACGATTCGTAAATCTGTAATAGAAATGAATAATGAATTGAAGGGGATTCATTCACTGCTCATTCGTTACGCTAAAAAGACGTTGAAAGAGCCGGAAAAATCGGAATCAGCGGAAATATCAACCGGAAAAGCAAAAGGCTTCAAAGTTCAATGCAAAATCAGCGATGATTTATGTGTATTTATGGGGTTAGAATTAGGGTCATCTTCATCGCGGTTTGCCGTGACAAATGCAATTAATAAATATGTCAAAGATAATGGATTAATTGACCCAGAAAATGCGCAACGAATTCTACCGGACGAAAAATTATGGGCACTACTGAGCGAATCGGCGATAGGAAATAAAATTACGTATTTCAGTATCCAAAAATATATCAAGCATCATTTCATTAAACCGGTAAAATAAATAGAATAGAAACTCGATAGATGTAGAATGGACGTAAAGCGGATGTGAATAATATGATATTTACCAATATGATATTATGCAATCAATATATTACTGGTGTCGTTGGTGTGCTTTATAGCCAGTTGGAGATACATACGGGTTGTGGGTATTTTGGTTTATTTGTTTAAACTTGGCCACCGGAATAGGAATCGGATTCGACCGAGGTTGATTATGGTATAAATATGGTTTAGCCACTATAAAGACAACACGGATACGAATTTGCTGAGAAGACGGATTCGTGGCAAAGGGAGAAATCAAATTCCGTTTCGTCCGATTGTGTTTGTCTTTGTTCGCGGCAAATATTCATACTATATATGCTCCATAGATTCTATTTTCGGCTATATTTACGCCCAGATATCGCATCGAGTATTTCGACAGGATAATCCATATTACGTAATATTGCTATGCCGCCTTCCATTTTCGATATTCCTTCCGAAAGTCTGTATGTATATACAAATTCGCCATTATCTTGCACATTCACCACCATTTTATAATTCTTCACATATTCCGACTTACGGAATTTGCGACATACATTCACATAATGAGTAGTTAATATAAATTTAACATTTTGTTTCCTAGATAAGAATTTGAGAAGACCATATGCCGACTTCTCCGCCTCTGTTGGATTTGTTCCTGAATACAACTCATCAAAAATACAAAAGTGTGTTTCTTCATTTGATGATTGTAGTATCTTATCCAATATTTCTTTGCATCTTCTCGACTCCGCCTGAAATAAACTGTCTCTTCCTGATGTATCCGGGATATTTAAATAGGAATGGATATGACTATACGGCGTCAATACCCCCGACTTGTAAAACCCAAATCCGAATTGTTGAGAGAAGATAATATTTAATGCAGTTGATTTTAATGTAGTTGTTTTTCCACTTGCATTTACTCCGGTAATAATTATATTTTTGCCAGCGTCCACCGTATTCTTTATGCAGTTATTGCTGACAACTGTTGTCGGGTAATACTGGTCGATAAAACGAGTTTTTATGTGAGAGGCATCCTCTCCGAGGTTTTCCATTTGACAGAATTTCGTTTTCCCTAAAATTCCATTTTGATGGCCTCTCGATATACCCAGCAAAATATCTATATAACCTACATATCCAATGCTATAGCGTAAGCTGGCTTCATAGTCAATAGATGAATACAATTGATAATAACAATCAAACATATGTCCAAGTTGAAATATTTTCTGAATTGACCACGAGTGTGGAGTCAAATTAGAGCCAATCATTTCGCGCAAATCAGTCAACACTAAACGATGACTATGAACGTCTTGGCAGAAATCACTGTAATAAGGCAACCCGGAGTTTGATTTTATAAATTCATCCATTGAGAGTAGAACATCCTCTAAATAGTCTCGCAGAAATAACAAATTCAAATTCATCCTCTTGATTGTTTTGGTCAGTTTTATACAGGATACGACTTGATTGTATGTTTGCAATATATACATACCACCTATGCAGAAGGCATATAAGACATTATCAAATGTGAGTTTCCGGATATTCAGTATTTTACCGATAAAATGTTGCTTGCCGACCTCTCGTAATGTATCTAAATAGACATTGAATGTAATGGGCGTTTTCCATATTTTTAGCAACACGAAAGGCAACAGCAATATGATGAGAGGAATAATCAGACTATAAATAGGAGAAAGGAGATTCAGCACAGAATATACATTGAGGAATGCGCGCGATTTATTTAAATCCTCTAATATTTTGAATTCCATAAAATTATGGCGGTCCAAGAAAGATTTGTCTTCTTTGATTTCTTTCCATATCTCCATGAATCGCGCGGTTTTCTCTTTATCGAATGGAGAGGATGACACTGCAGATTGATTGAGAACAACCGTCTGTGTGTCTTCTAAGAAGCCAATATCGGTAGTGTATCGTTTTGCTACTTCCGGAATAAGCATTTTCCCGAAATCGTTGAGAGGTTCTGCAAAATATTCGTACATTGGTTTCTGATTACTAGTTTCCTCCGTTAGTTTTACCAATTCCAAGTCGTCGGACACATTTTGTGCAATGGTTCTCTGATGTGACTTATCTAAATACTCAATCGGAAGAAGAAACCCGCAATACAAAGTATCTGAAATGGGCGGATGCGGTATAGGAACCAACCCAACTATCTCACTAAACGAATCGATTATACTGTGTTTATTCCGCATTGGACATTCTGAGTCTGACATATTGAGAGAATAGAAAGTATACAATAGTAAATACTTAATAAGGAAGACTGCAAACGTAAATGCATATAAAAACACAGTCATACATAACAAAATACCGGGTCCGTCTGTAAAGTCAAGTAAGTGATATGGAAGAACGCAATATTTACGCCACATACAAATTAACCCCATTCAACAAAACACGATATGCGATTAGTCTGTTCGTCTCTCTCGTCGGAACCTTTTCCACAATGAATATGCAATATGTTGATTATGGAATAGGTGCCATAAGCATTTACGTAGTCTTCGATTCTTTTTTTGCGAAGAGAGATTTTCTTATCCATCATATTATTGTAATTATCGGGTTTTTGATAGCATCACTAAATGATATCGATAGTGGGCTCATTTTACATTTGAAATATCAATGGCTGAAAACAGAATACTCTACGATTTTATATAACGGAGCGCCACTAATAATGGATGCCCTTTATTATGCGGACGTAAAACATCTTATTCCTGCCGTGAAAACCGCTTCTCAGGTTGGGTTTGCGGTTCTTTTTGTTCAATGTCGTATATATAATTATTCCGCAAATGTAATATTGCTGGAAGCTTTATATGATTACAACAATTACAATCACGTGATTTCCTATATTCAGTTAATCGGGATATGTTGGATATTTTATGGATTAAATCTCTATTGGCTGCAATTGATTGTCTTGCAATTATTACCGTTGCGGAAATCAATAAAGCACCTGAAACCCGAATCTGGTAGCGAATAAATAGAATATTGTGTTGTTATTTATACAATACAATATGCAATACACAATGGTCTAACTAAAATCAATATCTGCATTCATCTCCTCAATGTTAATTTTGTAATGCGATTCAATCATCTTCATCTGGCGAATATCCGATTTCGTAACAAAATTCACTGCAATTCCTTTACGTCCCCAACGCCCACTTCTGCCAATACGATGCAAATATACATCCACCGACCTAGGAATATCGAAATTAATGACGGTTCTTACCTGTTGCACATCAATTCCTCGCGCAGTTATATTTGACGACACTAATACGCGGTATTTTCCGCCAATAAAGTTCGAAATAACATCGTTTCTTTCTTGTTTTGTCATTTCACGGTGAATACAACAGACTGCGAATCCGTCTCTCAACAGCATATCGTGCAAATCCTTCACTCTTCTCACATCATTCGCATAAATAATTGTCTGCGAAATAGTGAGTTTTGAAAACAAGTCTTTCAACGTATCGATTTTGTCATTGTCGTCATTCATTGCAATATAATACTGTTCAATGCCTTCTAAATTCAATTCTTGCGGCAACATTGTGATTTTTACCGGGTCTCTCATAAACTTGTTTGTCAATTGCAAAATAGAGGGAGACATTGTCGCACTGAACAGTGCGATTTGCACATTATGCGACAGTTGCTGGAATATATTGTACATTTGGTCCTTGAATCCAACGGACAACATCTCGTCCGCTTCATCCAATACGCACAGTTTTATATGTCGCGCATTTAAAGCCCCCCGTTTCATCATATCATATACGCGTCCAGTGCAACCAACCACAATATGCGGAGGATTCGATTTTAATTCGCGAATTTCATCCATTACAGATGTGCCGCCTAACACTTTGCGAATAACAATTCCAGTCATATACTCGGATAAATTATGAAACACATTGCATATTTGAGAGGCCAACTCGTGAGTAGGTGCCAATACAATCGCCTGTGTCGTCTTCTTCGACACATCAATTTGCGATAGAGTTCCCACCACAAATGCGCCCGTCTTTCCGGTTCCCGACTGTGCTTGCGCTATCAAGTCTTTCGACGCTTTCATTGGCGGAATCGCTTTCTTCTGGATTTCGCTCGGGTTTTCAAATCCATATGAATAAATCGACCGCAATATGTCTGAATCGATATTCATATCGTCCCACGTTTTAATCTCGGGTGTCAATGCACTTATCGGTTCTTCACTTTCCGCCGTCTCCAATTCATTCCATTCATCTTGTTTTTTCGTTTCAGTCACACACGTATTCATTTTAACTTGAATTTAAATAATCATCGAATATATTCTTTATACTTTTATGCAGATGTAATGTTATTTTTTATTTTCGCCATCAACTATTTTTTTGCGGAAAATATAGTGAACCATAGAGAGCATTAACAACTTTTCACATCGAAATTGCGGCTTGATTTGATAAAATCGCATAATGGCGCAAGTATATTCGGCAGGAGATAGAATATGTTTTTGCATTTTAACCCATTCCATTAAATCTAAACAAGAAATGCCGAGTTCATAGAGACGATTTACCAGTTCCATCGAAGATGCAGTGGCAGTAGAATATTCACGAAACATATCATCAAATATGCGCATTTTTTCTGCATTATCCTCTCTACAACTAGCATTCATAGCAGAAAATTGCTGCGATAAAACATATTGGTGCATATTGATTGATTCTGAACTGTGCTCTATTTGCGGTTCTGGAACAAAAATGTCGCAAAACCGCGAGAGGATAGGATTTAGCAATTTGTCTTTATTCTCAACCACAATGAAGAATCTGGTATTGTAACTGAATAATTCAATGCATCTTCTCAATGCGGATTGCGCATCAACAGTTAAATGGTGTGCATTGAGAAGCGTTATTGTTTTGAATTCGCAGAATTGACCACCATCTTTCGAACTCGATTTGGTCTGGGCGTTCGCTTTAGCGAAAAATTTCAGCTCCTCTCGAATAAATTGAATACCCTTGCCGTGAGAACAATTGACTGTCATCACGTGAGTTTTCGTTTTGACTTTATCGTGTCGGTAAATCCTTTGTATAAATTCGCGAACAATTGTTTGCTTACCGGAACCCGACGGACCATGGAATATAATATGCGGTATCTGATTCTTCTCAATAAATTCATCTAATCGACTCAAAATCTCGCGGTGAATTTCTAGACGTTCTACTGTATCTTTTTTTTGTATGGGACTCTTATTTTCATATGTATCCGCAAACAGATTTATATAAGTGGTATCTTTGCATTTGCTGTCACTAACCTCTCGAAATGTGTCTATTATATTTTCTGGTTGGAACTCCTTAAAAGACATACTATTATTTCGTTAAGTATGATTCGTTTATTCTATTTATGTGTATTGATTATTCAATTATTCAAATGAATATAATTTATAAAAAATGAATGAACCAGAAGAAGACAAAACGGAAAATAAAGAGGAAACAGCCATTTGCAAAACAACGAAAATTCTCGTAATACCATTACCTACAAAGAAAGAAGAACAACAGCATATCAACCCCACCCGCAAAAAGATAATTGTGCAGAATGAAAACTGGGCCGTTACGGCAGAAACATATTCTACACAAGAAGCCCAACTGAGTCTTTTATATGATTTACAATCAGACCGCCAACCTCTCAATGTATGCGGAAATATATTGCTGTCTCACTTAAAGACAAAACAATCCGGTTATAGGTCGCAAGACACAATAAAAGGAATTTATGACGAAACGCGGTTCGTGCAAGTAGACAACATTGTCCAACTACTCATTGATTCCGGATTATCTTGCTTCTATTGCAAAAAATGGGCAACACTTTTTTATGAAAATGTGCGCGACCCACGGCAATGGTCATTGGAGAGGATATCAAACAACGACGGACATAATCGAGGAAATCTAGTGATTGCGTGTTTAGATTGTAATATGCGAAGACGAACAATGTATCAAGACCGGTATATCGCCACAAAACAACTCCGCGTAAATAAATTATTGTAATTGTCTTTTCTTTATTATAATATATTCTATAATGCTGAGAGGCATTCATCGCTTGAATAATTTACTTTATAGTGTTTTTTCAGCAGGGTTATTTCTGAAAATGACATTACCAAATAACTGTTTTATCGCACCGAGACGCGCGATTATCGTATCTGGAATAATTACATATGCGATATTGGTATATGGACGGGACTATTATCTTTTGTAAAAATAAAATATCTTCTGAAAAGGGGATAAATACTAAACGCCACAGTATATAAAGACGTGACTACTTAATAATGTTTGCATTTCAAACGAACACTACAAAACAAGAAACAAACGCTCAACCGGTAGAGACAGCATCGTCCTCTCCGCCAAATTACGAATTTGCTTCTTCAGCAATGCCAAAACTGTCGAACAAATTTAAGAACGCAATTCAAACAACTCCATTTGATGGAGGAGAAACAAACTTATCTGCATTGGAAGATATGTTGGAAACGGAGAAACAAAACAATAAATTAGCGGCGTGGAATAAGTTGGATAAAACCAGTCGAGTCCAAAAGTTGCACGCTTTTGCAGAGAAATACGGCCGCGAACACGGATTGCCGGTAAAAGAAATCCGCAATCTAAAAGTCTTTTTCACATCGGCTCTTGATAAGGGCAAATTAAATCGGGCAAAGGATGTCGTGTATGACCGCGAAACGAAGGATGTGAAATCTGTCCCAGCGCTACATTTCAATAGTGATTCCAAGTCATTTACACTACGGAATTTAGACGACGCAAAACGTGTTTCCACGTTGAAATGTTTAACGCCCAATCGACGAACACCGAAAACCACTGCTACGACAGAATACTCCGAAACCCAGCCATAAAAAATACATAAAGACAATACTGCAAATATAATTATCGATACCGATATAAACAACACTAATGAATAGAGAATCTTGGGCTATAATCAAAGAAACGGGTTGTGTATTAGGCGTATGGATAGGCGTAAAGTCGTGGATAAACAGTAGAAGACCCCCGCCTCCGAGACCGTTTTTACAGAATAATCCACAGACGAGCACATATCCAAGACCACCCAGAATTGTCCATTAACGTCTATTCGCGGAATTGTCCCTCGGTCGCTACAAAGGCGGGCCTCCCTAACGGGAGGCCTTGTGTCGCTTCAACCAAAGGTATCTTCGATTTAGAGGGACAACTCCGCCATATGGACGTTAACGTCTATTCGCGGAATTGTCCCTCAAGAGGGACAACTCCGCTATATAGCGTTTGCGTTTATCCGTACGGATTTTTAATCTGTACGGATAGAGGTTAAAACGCGACAAGACCGTAAGATGAAAAATTGATTCGAGTTTTTCATCTTATACGAAACGGAATAAAGAATATCCATATCTGTCCGTTAAGAATGTCCGTATCCATTATCTTATTATTCGTCACTCTATATATCTTTGCAGTGAATGCTTTTCATTTATCTCGACAGCAACTATATTCGATTCGTGGTCTTCTTCTCAGGTCACCACTAAACGAAGAACAACGCGCATCTCTTCAAAATCTGCTCTATGTGACCCACGAAGGTTGGGCAGTTAAACAAGCAGTCCAATTCAAAAAAATGCATCCATATAAATGTCGCAATATTTCCACAGAAGAACTTGTCCTCTCCGGTAAATTCGGTCTTCTCAAATCATCTAAGCGTTACAATGGTCGCACAACATTTATCCGGTTCTCGGAAATATATGTAAAAAGTGAATTGCTGCGGACAATGACAATCCGTCTTTCTACGACATCCTGCGATTCTATGAAAGAACGTATGCGTTCTGTAAAGAACCGAGGTGGCGTCGCTTTGCAACCCAGAAAAATATATCGTTATGCAGGCGCAGTTTCCAGCACAGAAGAACCCACACCTTGCAAAAAACAATCACAGACCGATTTCTACGACTTTGCTTGGCAGTTCATAGATACACTCGACGCATTTACGAAATATATTGTCAAACTAAAATACGACTACGAATTCAATGTGAAAAGGACACACCGCAATATTGCCTCGATTATGTGCTGTTCCGAAGAAACCGTACGAAAAGCATTCAATCGGTTTTCGGCAGAAATGCAACAAGAAGTCCTCTGCTTTTATACAAATGTGTAACCAAATAGACCACAATAAAGGTACGCCGAATCATCAAATCCATATTCATATCGAAATCCAATATATTCCCCTTTTTCTCGTAAAAATAAATCAAAGTAAATACAATTGTCCAACCAATATATTTGTTGCCTAGAATCCGTGTAGATACTTTATCCGACGAAAAACGCCAATAATAAAACACCTGAAATAACAATGGCTGTGTTATAACGTAACTGAGTGGCATAGAATAATAGCAGAAGATGTTTGACCAGAGGGATATGTTGTATAATAGATGCCATAAGTTGGAGTCGATAATATTTTTGCGGACGAGTGTCATTAAGAATGCGGCTATTTGAATAGAGAACATTGGCGTAAAGCACGAGTCTTCATTTCCAAACATAAAGAGTGTGGCGCCGATTTGTTGACTACTCTGCATATGTATTATTTCGGATTGAGTTTTTTCTGGGATTCGCCGGTCAAATGGCATGTCTCGCATTGTTGTAGTCATAACAGCGTCGGTTTGATGTCGGAGCGTAATAAAGTCGGCAAGTAACATTGCGCCATAACACGCCGACATTTTGTAGAATATTGAACACTGATAATAGCGTAAGAAGAAACAGATGATAGACCGTATCACAAATAATATGCTGTGTTCTCGAAACTCCGGGTAAATCATTGGAGCTAGTCGATTCCTCTTGCTAGGAATACGGTAAATAAGACTGGAAACAGACAACAATCCATGAATACACATCATAACGCACGCATTCGAATTATTGAGGTGCATTGACCCGGTTGTAAATAGCAGATAATATCGATATCCGTAGTTGGCGAGACAGATGACACCGAGCGTTTTGTGAATATGCATCGTGTCTTCTTTCGTTATGAGTTTGTATGAATTGTGCAGACGAAGATTGACAGAAGGGGCAGCGAACGACATCATCTGTTTTTTGCGAGTGTTTCCCTTAGATTATGCGGAAATAATAATTCAGACAGATGATACAAATATAAAGATATCAGCAATTAGTATTGCATTGTTATAATGGAGCAAAATACATATATACGGGTCGATGAGAGCAAATATATAAGCGAACGGTCTATATTGTGGGTAAAAAAAATAGGCGATTGTTTGCAAATATGCACAAAACAAGAAGGTTGCACGTTTTACGATTCATATAAAGTGTGCAAAATGGATTATCCGAAAAGTTATGATAAACTAAATAGTATTATCGGCCACGACTAACCTCTATTCATACAGATTAACGTCTATTAGTAGAATTGTCCCTAACGGGAAGCCTTGTGCCGCTTCAAGAGGGACAACTCAGCTAATAGACGTTAAAAATCCATATGAGTAGAGAATTATGGTGTTCGTATATTATTGATATTTTCTACAGTAAATTTTACACTGCGCTAAAATCGGACAGAACATTTAATACAGAAAACAATTCAGTTCGTAAGTTCAAGCAAAACTGACCGTAAGGGTTTGTTCTCGGGACAATATCATACGCGATTAATTCGGTGCTTTCATTTTCGTCAGTATTTTCCCAGTCAATATTAAACTCATCCGTTGATACGTCGTTCTCTCCATAAAATTGGTGGAGTCCAACTTCCGCAGAATTTCGAGTGTCAATCATCGTTTCCGCAAAACAAACAACTTGTTCTTTTGTATTGCAGATTAATCGATACGGTAAATATCTACCGTCGTGTTTAGAATATGGACGTTTTCCGTAAATAACAAAACATTCGGAATAGTCTTCGGTCTCCGGCCAATACACAATGCGTATTTGCGTGTCTAACTTTTTGCCTTTTCTGCCTTCAGTCACTTCATTTACAACTACGTATAAAAATCGGGTATTTAATTTGCTCATTTTTTACTGCGCGCGATATCTATATGCATTCATATGCGTTTATGTATTTTTTATCATAATATATTCTATCTTTAACCTCTATTCATACAGATTTTTAACGTCTATTCGCGGAATTGTCCCTCTTGAAGCGGCACAAGGCCTCCCGTTAGGGAGGCCCGCCTTTGGAGCGACCGAGGGACAACTCCGCTATCACTTCGTATCACTACGTAGTGGCGTTTGCCGAAACCCATATGGATTTTTAATCTATATGAGTAGAGGTTAACCTCTATTCATACAGATTAAAAATCTGTATGAATAAATGCAAACGCTATATAGCGGAGTTGTCCCTCAAGAGGGACAATTCCGCTAATAGACGTTAAGCGTGTCCTCTCCAAAACAACAACAGCAAAAGTATATAGAATATATATTTGTAAAAATATAATATGAATGAAATTGTAAATATGGAAGAACCAATTGAATTGCCCCAATCCGCAGAAGTATCCGCTCCATTGTATTGTTCTCGTTGTTTCCATTCGTTTTGTTGCAAAGAACCAGAATTCGATTCTGATGGAGAGGAAGATGACGAATCGAATAGCGGCGAATCAGAAGACGATGATTCCGTTTCGCCGATTTTCCGAGAGGACCCGGAAGACGTAGAAGAACAAATATTAGATATGATATCAGATGCAATGCAATTCAATCCAATTGCTATATGGCGCGCGTCATTCCAAAAAGATTTGATAAAGACTGTTTCTGCCGAGTTATTCGACGAATGGATGGAAGAAGAGTTATGCGAAGAATATGATTTGCCAGAGATTGAGAGGTGGGTGAAAGCAATGGCCGATTATTATTTTAAAACCGAATCCGAGTTTCCCCCGAGACAGGGTGGCAATCCGATTCCATTGACTCCACTAAGGAAAACGTCGATTGCACATAAATTGCGTTTGCTAAATAATGCGCCGTCCTCTCAACAAAGGACACAGGAATGGTATGAAACAAGATATGGATTATTGACGGCGAGCAATGTATGGAAAGCAATTGGCACAGAGGCACAGCAAAATCAACTGATAGTAGAGAAATGCCAACCATTCGAACAATTCAAAGAGGATTGCGCTAGACATAACAATCTATCTTCCGATAATCCGATGGCGTGGGGGCAAAAATACGAAGCGATTACTGCACTCATATATGAGAGGAAGAATCGGACCCGGTTGGGCGAATATGGCTGCATTGTACATTCCGATTGGCAATTTCTAGGTGCCAGTCCGGACGGCATTAACATAGACCCGGATTCGCCTCTCTACGGAAGAATGGTAGAGATTAAAAACATTGTGAATCGCGAAATTGACGGTATTCCTCTCGACGCTTATTGGGTGCAAATGCAAATGCAAATGGAAGTGTGCGATTTAGATGAATGCGATTTCGTGGAAACGCGCATTAAGGAATACACTACAAAGGCGGATTTCGTATCGTCGGAGAACCCGTGGAGAGGAGTCGTCCTCTCCTTCGTTCCTAGAATAACCATTGAATCTACAATGAATCTGCAGAAAAATCGAGCGACCACCAAATCTTTCCACGAATACTATTTGCTGGAAAACGACGACGCGGAAATGGCCGATAATTGGATACAATCAAAACGGGACCAGCACAGCAAAGAGTTTGTATTGTCTGGTTGCACGTACTGGGGACTCGACCAATATTCGTGCGTGTTAGTCAAACGCAACCGTCTGTGGGTTGATAAAGCAATACCGCACATTGAGAGGATATGGCGTACTATTGAGAAAGAACGAGTAACTGGGTGCGAACATCGAGCACCGAAGAAACGCGGTATTAGCGGTGGCTTAGACCCGAAAGTTGAAGCGAACCCAAAAACATACAATAATAACCAATCCATCTGGTGCAACGATATAGTAATAATAAAAGAGACATAAACCATACGGAATAAATACAATATCCTTTCTATCGTGCGATTGTATTTATTGTATTTTTATCACACGCAAAAGAATAGAAAATGACGACTACTGAACAACCGCCATCGCAATCCCAACTCAACCCTTTTGGACAAGAAGAAATGTATGTAACAAAACGCAATGGCAAAACGGAAATTATATCCTTCGACAAGATTTTGCGCAGATTGCGCAGACTCGGAACAGAATGCAGTTTGAAAATCAACTACACCACTCTCGCAATGAAAGTGATTGACCAATTGTACGACAAAATTCCTTCCACCAAAATCGACGAATTATCTGCCGACCAATGTGCTTCCTTAGCATCTACGCACCCGGATTACAATACTCTTGCTGGCCGTATCGTCGTTTCAAACCACCATCGCAATACAAATGCATCCTTTAGCAAAGTGATTCGCCAGTTATACGAATTCAAAGATTCGCACGGAGTAAATCACCCGATGATTAGCAAAGAATTATACCAGACTGTTTGTTCGAAAAGCAAAGATTTCGACGCGATTTGCAAATACGACCGAGACTATTTAATCGACTATTTTGGGTTCAAAACGCTCGAGAGGTCGTATTTGATGAAGATTAACCGTATGACGGTGGAACGACCACAACATATGTGGCTACGTGTCAGCATTGGTATCCACGGTAATGATATTGAAGCGGTAAAGGAGACATACGAAGCAATGTCGCAAAAGTATTTCACCCACGCTACTCCGACACTTTTCAATGCCGGAACACCGCGTCCCCAATTATCCTCTTGTTTCCTGCTTTCTATGGAATCTGACAGTATTGACGGCATTTTTAATACGCTGAAAGACTGTGCTTCCATCAGTAAATGGGCCGGCGGAATTGGACTGCACATCCACAATGTGAGAGCACACGGCAGCCATATTCGCGGAACAAACGGGTCGAGCAATGGAATCGTTCCTATGTTGCGCGTATTCAATAATACTGCAAAGTATGTGGACCAGTGTGTAACGCCGGAAACACTCGTTCTGACAAAAGATGGATATAAACTGATTTGCGATATTCGAGCGGGCGATGTCGTTTGCAATCGAGTAATTCCGGAATCACCCGAGTTTGGTAAAGCCGAATTTTATCGGGCCAATGACACGAGAAGTCCGATGGACTTAGAAAACAATGACAGTATTTCAATTGGCGGAGCGCTACGGGCAAATGCCGACGAATATGGTGTAGTAAAATGTGTATTAGAACACAACGTGATTGATGCGGAATTATGCACTATACGATGTGGACTAAATGGCATTGATTCCATCTTGCGAATTACGCCGGAACATCCAGTATTTGCTATTCGGTCGGATAAGTGGTTGGACCCGCGGTCGAGAGGTGAATGGATAGATGCTGGCAAATTAGAATCGGGCGATTATTTGTTATTCGGCACAGGAAAAGCAGTTTATTCGAAAGTCAGTGAAGTGACAAAATCGCTATATAGTGGTCCTCTCTACGATTTGGAAATGGACACCGATTCTTCGCCGAATTATTTGACAAAGACTGCTCTTTTACACAATGGCGGGGGAAAACGCAATGGGTCGTTTGCAATCTATTTAGAACCGTGGCACGCCGATGTGGAAATGTTTTTGCAGATGAGGAAGAACCACGGCGACGAAGAATTGAAAGCGCGCGACCTCTTTTACGCATTGTGGATTCCCGACTTGTTTATGCAACGTGTAAAAGACGGGGGAAAATGGACTCTTATGTGTCCCGATGAATGCCCCGGATTATCCGATTGCTATGGCGACCAATTCGTGGAATTATATACAAAATACGAAAAGGAAGGCTGCGGCAAAAAGACAATGATGGCACGTGACCTCTGGTTTCAAATGCTTGATGCGCAAATGGAAACCGGGACTCCATACATTCTCTATAAAGACGCCTGCAATCTGAAATCAAACCAGAAGAATTTAGGAGTCATTAAATCCAGCAATTTGTGTGTCGCACCAGAAACTTGTATATTGACAAATAAAGGCCACGTGGAAATTCAGTCTTTAGCAGGACAACGAGTGACCGTTTGGAACGGATATGAATGGAGTGATGTCCAAGTTGAGAAGACTGGCGTCGACCAAGAATTGATTGAAGTTCGAACAAGTGACGGTTGCAGTCTGTTTTGCACAAAATACCACAAATTCCACGTAGTACAGGAACAAATTGCAGAGTATAAAAAAGTGCATATATGCGACGCAAAAGATTTGCGCGTTGGCGACCTACTATTTAGCAATCGTTTTCCATTCGTTGGAAGCGGGTATAAAATTCACGAATTCATCGATTTTGCGGAATCAAATGGTATATTTACAGACGGAATACTTTCAATTGAAGCAGAATATAATTTGTTAAAGGAATACAAATTTCTTTTGCAGAACTATGGAGTAAATCCCTGTTTGACGAAAACCGATGATAGATGGAAACTTTTGCTAACAAATTACGAAGTTGTCACGTTATCTCGCATTGGATTGTCTGCGTCTGAGTTGGACGAGCCGGATAAAAACGAGAAACGCCATTTTGATGTGATTGTGACGGATATTATTGATTCGGGAAGACTCGACGATACATATTGTTTCTCTGAACCTCTTCGTCATATGGGTGTTTTCAACGGCATATTAACCGGACAATGCACTGAAATTGTGGAGTATTCAGATTCAAATGAGACCGCGGTTTGTAATTTAGCGTCAATCGGACTGCCAATGTTTGTAAATGCGGAAACGCGCACATTCGATTACGATTACCTTCATTCCATTTCGAAAATGGTAACTCGTAATCTGAATAAAGTCATCGATATCAATTATTATCCTACGGAGAAAACCCGGCGTAGTAATTTCCGTCATCGCCCCATCGGTATTGGTGTCCAAGGTTTAGCCGACGTCTTTATTCAAATGAATATGGCATTCCACAGTGAAGAGGCAAAAGTGGTTAATCGCAATATATTCGAGACAATATATCACGCTGCGGTGGAACAAAGTATGGAATTGGCAAAAACGGAAGGACCATACGAAACCTTTGCCGGTTCTCCCGCTTCTAGAGGAACACTGCAATTTGATATGTGGAATGTGATTCCAAGTGACCGATATAATTGGGGCGTAATCCGCAAAGATATTCAACAATACGGTATGCGAAATTCATTGCTGGTTGCGCCAATGCCGACCGCATCAACCTCTCAGATTTTGGGTTTCAATGAATGTATTGAACCATTGACAAGTAACATTTACAGTAGGCGAACTTTAGCGGGCGAGTTTATTTTAGCAAATAAATATTTGATGTCTGATTTGATTAAACTCGACCTCTGGAATGAGAAGATAAAGAACAATATTATTGCGAACAATGGCAGTGTGCAACATATTGATGTGATTCCAAAAGAGATACGCGATAAATACAAGACTGTATGGGAGATTCCAATGCGACATTTAATTGATATGGCCGCGGATAGAGGCGCATTCATTTGCCAGAGCCAGAGTTTGAATCTGTGGCTGGAAGACCCTAACTACAATACATTAACATCTATGCATTTCTACAGTTGGAATAAAGGATTGAAAACCGGCATCTATTATTTGAGAAGAAGAGCGAAACATCAGGCTCAACAATTTACGATTGAACCGGAGAAACGCTCGGTGAAAGAAGAAGATGAACACGATATTTGCGAATACTGTTCTGCGTAGGCTAACCAATAAAAAAGGGGAATAATTTTTACGCAACTGTTACTTTGAAACTGATAATTTTCCCTTTACGTATCAACGATTCGGCATTTAACGTCTATTAGGGGAATTGTCCCTCTTGAAGCGAAGCGACCGAGGGACAACTCCGCTATATAGCGTTTGCATTTATTCATACAGATTTTTAATCTGTATGAATAGAGGTTAACCTCTACTCATATAGATTAAAAATCTATCACTGCGTATTTGAGTTTCGGCAAATACCACTTCGTATCGCTACATATAAATACGTAGTGATAAGTAGTGATAGTGGAATTGTATATTTGCAATAAAAATATACAATTTAGTTATTGGTTAGTTATTGGTGTGTGTGTGAATATTTTATGCAAATACAAAATAAGGTTCAAATGCAGATTCGGATGCGGACTCAAATACTGATATGTGTGCAGGTTCAGCAGGCTCAGACATAGGCTCATAAGAATCCGTGCGACTATATTTATCGACAAGCCGCTGGAAATCCGACTCGAGCATATCTGTCACGCCGCGCACTTTGAGAAAACATCGCAGACATACTAATACATCTATAATGGAATTGTGCAAATCGGCGGGTAATCCGGCGTCTTCTCCAAAGAGTTTCGAATACAATTCGCTTAGTCGCGGGAATTTTTTATGGGCACTTTTTCCTTTGAGACCGTTCTCATCGCCAGTGAGCACTCTAGGCGCAAAATCAATGTTGCATAATTCGACGGTGTTTATCATAGTGCAGAAAGTATCAATATGATAAGCGGAATTAAATTTTTTCGTGAAAATGCCACACATCATATTTACTCGTTCTTGGCTCGCGATGTGTTTCTTTAGGCCATCGCGATTGCGCCACATTTCTTTCCTTACCAACTCCGAATCAAAATGCAAATTGTGTGCGACAATGCAATCGCATTTCATATATGCTATGTAAAATTGTGCGAGGACTTGTAATATAGACTTACCTTTTTCTTCTATGATTTCGCGAGTAATACCGTGGACTTTGATAGATTCAGGACTAATTGGCACTGACTCCGGCAAACGTATATACTCATTTACGGTTTCTTCGATTTCTGCAGTGAATACATTATAGATAATCCAACTGATTTGAATTATATATGGATATGCCTCGTCGGGAGGATACGGTTCCCCTTTACGGGGGCGTTTAGGCATTAAACCCGTCGTCTCTGTGTCGAAACACATAATACGGCGGTGATATTTTGGAATACTTAATCGGGAATCAGTAGAATGTTGTTCCATTTTTGAATATGTTCGTTTGCGGTTTATCGGTTTATCTTGTTTATAAATTTTATTTTGTTTCCTTCAATTTTCTGGGTCTTTTATCGTCTATTCGTGGAATTGTCCATCCTAAGGGACAACTCCACTATCACTTCATATCACTGCGTAGTGGCGTTTGCCGAAACTAAAATACGCAGTGATAGATTTTAACCTCTATTCATACAGATTAAAAATCCGTATGAATAAATGCAAACGCTGCTACGAAGTGATAGCGGAGTTGTCCCTTGGTCGCTTCGCTTCAAGAGGGACAATTCCGCGAATAGACGTTAATCTGTATGAGTAGAGGTTATAGTCCAAAGGTATAAAAATCACAACATTGAATTACTATACTACTGCGTAGGTAAACAGTTGCATCCAACCAGCATAAATAATATACATTAGTATGTCTCAACCGTTTATGAATATGGAAAATACGGAAAACCCGAAAATTGACAACAGTAAATCACAACACATTACGTTTGTTTCTGCTTATTACACTTTGCAATCAACCCCATATTTTAATTCGCATCCGGAGGAATGGGACCCGGCGCCCATTTTTGAACTAGCCAGAACAGGCATTCAACTTTGCCTTTATGTTGGCCCAACGTGCGCATTTGAAACTGCATTCGAACAACTCGAAAAAGAATGTCCGAATTTTCGATTAATGCCGTATCGTCTCTTCTATAAAGAAATGTGGATTTACCGAGCTTTAGAGGAGTGGAATGGGTCTGCTCCAATTCCTTTACCACGTTCTCGCAATATGGAAAAAGATACATTGGAATATTTGGTTTATATGCATAGTCGCCACGAAATCATAGAGGACGCTATATCGGAAAACCCGTGGGATTCAACTCATTTTGCGTGGATTGATTTCAACTCACCGAGACTATTTAGCAAAAAGACCGAATCCTTTTCAAAGTTGCACGAGATTGCACAATACCAGTTTCCGGAAAATACTATGTATTTTGCCGGGTGTTGGCCGAAACTCGATGCAGAAACCGCGAAAAACACCATTGCAAATGCAATACATTGGCGGTTTTGTGGAGCGTTCTTTATCGGTGATGCCAAGTCGTTTTCCGACTTTGCCGACTTATACAGGGCAAAATTTCCCGAGTTCTTGAAACAGTATGGTGTGTTCCCGTGGGAGGTTAATTTCTGGGCGTGGATGGAATGGACCGGTTCTTGGACCCCGACTTGGTATCGCGGTGACCATAATGACCAAATGCTAAATATATTCAGCGGTATTTCAGCAGATACATATGCTGTGAGGTTGCCAGATGACGCTATTGTATGTAAGCGGGAATATGTGTATCCGGATATTCAGACGTTTTTGCCGAGTTCCGCTTCATATGTAGAACACGAAGGCAAACAATATTTGAATACTCGGATGGTGAATTATTGGATGTATCCAAGTGGATATTATCGGTTTCATACACCGGATTTTGTCATTGAGAATCGGAATCTGTTTTCGGAATTAGATGCAGAAACATTGACACCAGTTGATTACAGAGAAATGGAGGAATCCGTTTTGTATCAGCCAGATGGGGATGTGTTGAAAGCACCAGAACGCGAGAAGAGAACATTTTCGGTTGGATTAGAAGATATACGACTATTTTGCGGTAAAAAAGGCGTAGATGATAAGAGGTCTATCCGGTTTTTAGCTACAAATGTGGAATATTCGCCGGTTTCGAAGAATCGTATGGTTCTCGGAACATACGATTCACAGTCGGGGACATATCGCGATTGCATTGTAGTTGTTCCTCCAGACCCGAATTCGTGGTGCGAAAAGAATTGGATTCCTATCGTTTCAAATTGGAATGGCGGAGAGGAGGAACTGTTTATCTATAAATGGTCGCCAATGGAAATCGGGCGGGTGAATCCGGCAACAAATCAATTACAGATTGTAATACGACACGAAATAACACATTGGTTGTTTGGTCGATTGAGAGGTTCCACTACCTTTGTGGATTGTCCCGCTACATTTTTGCCGGAAGAGTTGAGAGGTGGTGGAGGAGGCAGATTCTTGGTTGGATTGGTGCATTTTAGCGAAGAACATTCACCAAGACATTATTACCATTTACTTGTTTTGCTGGAGAAAGACACTTTACGACCAGTTCGATACTCGAAAGTGTTTTACTTTGAGAAGTTGTCAATTGAGTTTTGCATTGGTATGGCGGTTCGAGAGGCGCGATATGTGTTTTGGATATCTCGGTTTGATAGAGACCCGTTATGCGTTGAAGTGGATGCGAGGGCTTTGCCTCTTGAAAATGTGGTTTAACGTCTATTAGCGGAATTGTCCCTCTTGAGGGACAACTCCGCTATATAGCGTTTGCATTTATTCATACAGATTTTTAGTCCGTATGAATAGAGGTTAGAAATTATCTTTTTTTGATTGTTCTATTTTTACTTCCGCTATTGGTACCTTTTTCAGTTTCTGTGTTTCCGGGTTGAATTCCGTACAATGCTGATTCTTTCTTTCTTTTTTCTATTTTTTCTAGGCGTTTTTGGCGTTCTGGGCGTTCTGGGTCTGTTGATCCAGATTCCGCTGTAGTCGATTTGGAGACAAGAAGATAGTTCGTCCGGGTTTTTTTATCGTCGCTTTTCTCTTTACGTCCTTTTACCTCAACAACTTTTACATTTCGGTCGTACGGTAATTGTTGCGTTTCTTTACCTTTTTTATCGGTTATGTCTCCAATAAAATTCTTGTCATCCAATTGATCAATTTCATCTTTTGCCAGTTCCAATTTAAAACCTTTATAACGAATATCACCATAATCAAGACGAGTAAAAACAATATTATCGGAAAAATCATATTCTGCGTTATCTTTTTTAGTTACAGTTAAATAGTAGTCGATATTAATGTAATTATGGACATCGTGTGAAGCAACACCACTATGTTCATTTGAGTTAATAAATATATCTGTACCTGAATGACCTTTGTATTCGATATGTGGAGAGATACCGGGAGAGTTTAAAATCTGTGTTTTATCGTAATTTATACTGCCATTATGTTGAATGATGCCAAATGCTCTAAAATGAATTTTATCACCGTCTTGAACATTCTGCAATATATTTCCGTTTACGGTATCGTATGTAAATGTAACTGATGTTCTTGTCTGTTCTGCCATTATAATACATACATACCATAATATTTTACTTTTTCGTAACTATATATTTTCCTAAAGTTGCGTGAGCAAACTGTAACATACTATATTTTCTAATTATATAGGTCAACCATATGAGCAATATAATTAATTTTTTAAAAAGCAGTATTATAGACGCGTTTAGCGTAAAATTAAACCGCACCAATGATATTTCTACACCACGTGCAGATGCCAAAGCAGTAGCAAAGGCCAAAGCCGAAGCAGATGCAAAAGCCAAAGCAGCCGAAGCAGCCGAAGCAGCCAAAGCCGAAGCAGCCAAAGCAGCCGAAGCAGCCGAAGCAGACGCAAAAGCCAAAGCCGAAGCAGCCAAAGCAGCCGAAGCAGCCGAAGCAGATGCAAAAGCCAAAGCCGAAGCGGCCGAAGAAACCAAAGCGGCCAAAGAAGCCACAACATTACCGGATGAATCACAGCCATTTAAAAACAGAATTGGAGCGTCTGCATCCGTTAAAGGCGACGATTTTGGGATTGGACCGGAAAAGATTGAGTTAGAGTTTGATGAGAAAGTAAAAGATGCAGTCGTACCCTCTCAGCAATTAGAAACAAAACCAGTAGAAAATATAAAAGAAGAACCGAATTATGAACCGGTTGCAGCTTCTGTTTTAGCGGCAATAGCAGCAGCCTATAAAAAACCGAAATCAGAAGAAGAAAATGCACAATTAGCGTCAACTGAAACAACATCGCAAGTATCGTCGTCAATATCCACATTACCTCCAGCACAAGATATAGCGGCTTCAGCATTAGCAGCAATTGCCGCATCAACCGCACCAGAAACAGAAGCAGCAACACCGCCAGCACCAGAATCAGCAATAGCGGCTTCAGCATTGGCAGCAACTGCAGCATCAACCACACCAGCAACACCAACACCACCAGCACAAGATATAGCAGATGCAACATTAGCGGGGATTGCGGTAGCAACACCGCCAGCACAAGATATAGCGGCTTCAGCATTAGCAGCAATTGCCGCATCAACCGCACCAGAAACAGAAGCAGCAACACCGCCAGCACCAGAATCAGCAATATCGGCTTCAGCATTAGCAGCAACTGCAGCATCAACCACACCAGCAACACCAACACCACCAGCACCAGAAACTACAACACCACCAGCACAAGATATAGCAGATGCAACATTAGCGGGGATTGCGGTAGCAACACCGCCAGCACAAGATATAGCGGCTTCAGCATTAACAGCAATTGCCGCATCAACCACACCAGAAACAAAAGCAGCAACACCGCCAGCACCAGAATCAGCAATAGCGGCTTCCGCATTAGCGGCAACTGCAGCATCAACCACACCAGCAACACCAACACCAACACCACAAATACCATCAGAACAAAAGCCTTCCAATGATATTATTACTGCAATATCTCCCGATTCAGTTACATATGTTACAGAAGAGGGAATTGTGTATATTCACGCCGATGGCAAAGTGATGGAATATGAAGGCTCTGTCGATTCTGATAATATGCGAGAGGTGAAAATAGACTCAACTAATTTTCAAATTAAAACCAAAAAAGGTTGGGAAACCTTGACACTCGATAATTTTGAAGAATTATATCCAAACACATTTAAAGAAAACGAACACAGAAAATCCGAAATATTTGAGGTCGTAAAAAAAACAGCAGTCAAGATTATGGAGCTGATTAATAATAAGGAATAAAAAACAATATTTACAATAATAATTATTTGTATAGTTTTGTGTGTTGTCTTACCTTTTTTCAGTGGAAATTATTGAATCAGCCATTTTCGATAATACGATTTGCATCGTTCCAAATATTCCAATGGAATATTTCCTTCGCCTTCTCTCGACCTCTTACCTATTCGTTCCAGACAAATTTCTGGCAATACATCTAAATACATTATTGCATCCAACTGGAATTCATTTGCTGTGCTATCAAATAAATTCTGATATACTTTGAAACAGACATCATCAATCATTTCATCATCTCGCAACATTTCGGCAAATATGTGTTTCCCGGCGTCAATTGACCTCTCGCATATTAATAAAACGCAATCTGGATTCTCACGAACCACTTTGCGAAATGCCTCTAAATGTGTATTATATACCATAACCTGAAACGCAAAGGCATATGTTTTCGGGTCTCTATAGAATTTCTGCAAAATCGATTCCCCTTCCGAATCGCATATAGAAGTCCAGATATCGACCGGTTCTTTCATAAATATAATTTTCGACCCGGCCAATTCGCCAAAATATTTTCCCGGTTCGCTCTCATATTTTTTCTTTAGTATGTCGACAATGGTCGATTTTCCAGCACCAATATTACCTTCTAGAGATACAATGAATGGGTATTTCCTATATGCCGATTCCTTTTTTGTATCACGAGAAACAAGCACTATATTTTCAATGCCGGGTATATCCGACGCAATTAACGATTTCAGAACGCAGTTGATATCCTCCATAGTAAACGCTTCTCTAGATAAGGAATACGACGACATTGTATTTTGGTAGTATTGCTAGTATTATATCAAATGGGGGTATTGTATGAGTTTGCTTATGAACGAGCACCAACGAATTCGCGTTCAATTTTTTGCGATTCTATTGTGCAGTAAAAACCGCGGCAAAATCATAATCTCGTTCTATTGTAAATAAGGTAAATACTGAAGGTCCATATGAAAGAATACATCATTCTATTCCTGGTGCTTTTATTAATTCTTTATATATCAACCAAAAATGTATATGGAGTAATTGCAGTTGTGTTTCTGTTGGCAGTAGTACAATACAGTTCGTGGATACAAACAAAAAAACACGAGCCATTTGAACAGAGGATGACCGATATAGTGAAGAAAGTGAATGAGGGCGAATCAGCTGCAATTGAAACCATTCCGCGTATTATTATCCAAGTATGGGTGCAAAAAGACGGCGAGGCCCCTAGAATACCCGCAAATCAGGTGCAATATATGAACAAATTCCGCAAAATGAATCCGACATTTGAACATATGTTCTTTAATGGCGACGATATTGACCTTTTCTTTAAGTCAAACTATATGGAATATTATGACACATATAAACGACTTCCGTTTTTCATACAAACCCTCGATTTTTTCCGGTATTTAGCAATCTATCATTACGGCGGGTTTTATTTTGATATGGACATTGAACCGCTAAAACCTCTCGACAATGAAATACTAAATCATTCTGCGGTATTTCCGGTTGATGAGTATGCCAGCAAATTTGATTGTGCGAACAATCCGCGAATGCAATCGTTTTGTTTGGCCGGTCAGAACTTTTTGCTGGGACAATATGCGTTCGCTGCAACGGCAAAACATCCATTTATGAAATACGTTGTCGACCAGATACATCAGGGTCTTGAGAAATATATCCGAATTTCGAAGATAGTAAATCCGGAGGACAAAGATGCGATGCATTATTTTGTCTATAAGACAACAGGTCCGGATTTCATCACTGACTGTTATGTGAAATACCCAAACAAAGACCAGCTCTTCATATTATCGAACGGAAAACGCCAGATGTTTGGAAATTACGCGGAACATAAATACATAGGATTGTGGAAATAATGAGAGGATTGGGTCTATCGTCTTATCCGCCGTCTTATCCCTCGATATAGAGGTTATGAACTTGTTCCGATGGCATTCGTCCGATGGCGATAAAAAAGTAGGTCGCGCGCGATTTTCGTAGTAGGAAATTCATCCACTCCATATATATCTTGCAGTAATAACCATTCGAATAGACCGCCGACATAAATATAGACGTCGGATATTCCTAGACTGAGTAATTGGGCACGTTTTCGTCGAGGTGAATCATCGCAACTATTCTTGCCGTATAATACAATCTTTTTCGGCGTCTCCACATATTTCGACAGATATTCGTCGATGAATAATTCCTCTTCTGTAGGAGTCAATGTGCCAGCAATTAATACTTGTTCGGTGGCGTCCATCGTATGTATAATGGCGTATTTTTCCGGGTGCCGTAAGCAGTGTAATACGTTGTCAAATCCGATTGCGCGTTCGCCGAAAGAGGGAATCGCGGACTGAAAAATCCATTGGAGTAGAGAGGACATTTTATTCAAATGGATATTGATATATATTATTCAGTATATAGACTAATTTATATCGGTTTTACTTATCCTCTCAACAAAACATTTTACAAAAAAAAAGATAAATACAGCAGGCTATATAAATATACCATTTTGCAAAACCAAGCATAAAATACAATGGATTTATCACAAACAAAATTATCGAAATCGGAATGGGGGTCAGTAGAAATTCCCGTTTCCGAGCAAGAGAAACGTATCCTCTCGCTTATTTTAGGAGGATACGATTGTCCCACAATACACGCAAATCGCCATCAATCTCTTTTGCGGACGATGAAGGTGGAGACAAGTGAAGAAATGGAATATTATTTATATAAGACCTATTTTGCGAGTATTATTGGAGAGGACATTTCTGGTAAAAAAACCCACCGCAAAATCAAACCGCCAAATAAAGCCGACCAAATACGTATCCAAAAATTAAATGCCACAATTGAATCTCAACGCGGCACTATATTCGATTTTCTTCTTCTCGATTACGTAGTTGCTTCAAAGAAAGGGTCGATTAGTGCTCTTTATACTCTTCTTTATTTCCGCAAATTGTCTGTTCCCGGAATCAATCCATTCTTATTGCAATATGTCGATGAGTATGTGGCGAGTATAAACCTTGCGTCCCCCGAAATGATATGCGACGTATTTACAAATGCGACAACCATTATTGAGAAGAATAGGGTATTGACGGAATATGCGGACGAATCGCTTTATTCTCATCAGCGGGACCTATTTGCTATATTTAGAAAGGATACGCCAGCGGTCCCGAAATGTGTTCTTTATATGGCGCCTACAGGTACCGGAAAAACAATGAGTCCGATTGGGTTATCGCAGGGATATCGCGTATTATTTGTCTGTGCAGCGAGACACGTCGGATTAGCACTGGCTAAATCCGCAATCAGTGTAGGAAAGCGCGTAGCGTTCGCATTTGGTTGTGAGACGGCGTCGGATATTCGTCTCCATTATTTTGCGGCGGCAGATTATACGGTCAATCGAAAGACGGGAGGTATATTCCGTGTCGATAACAGCAATGGTATTCGCGTTGAAATTATGATTTGCGATGTAGCATCGTATTTAGTAGCAATGTATTATATGAAGTCGTTTCATCCAGTGGAGAAGATTATTACTTACTGGGATGAACCTACTATTGGTATGGACCGTTGTTCAGCCGAAGATGAAAACCCGGATGGACTGCACAAACTGATTCATCGTGTCTGGTCGCATAATCAAATTCCGAATTTGGTCCTCTCGTGTGCTACACTGCCGAAACCCGACGAAATCGGCGGTGCATTACAAGATTTCCGAGCAAAGTTTATGTCGGAAGATGGCGTCGAACCGGAAATCCATGTCATAGAAAGTCACGATTGCAAGAAAACGATTTCTCTTCTCGGAAAAGACGGCAAAGTCGTTTTACCGCATTCACTTTTCGCCGATTATTCGACACTGATAATGGATTGCGTAGACCATTGCGATTCCAACCGGTCACTTCTCCGATATTTTGATATGTCGGAAATTGTCCGGTTCTCCTCTCACGTACAATCGTATTTGCGAGAGGATATGCGCATAAGCAAATGGTTTAAATCGGTAGAATCAGTTACGATGAATTCGATTAAACTCTATTATCTTGCGATTTTGCGCGAACTTCCTCCGGACCAATGGACGAGCATATACCAATATATGAAAGATACGCAGAAACCGAAATTCGCATCACAAGATTCGGATATGGCTGGACAAGATATTCGCAAGATAAAGAGTGAATCGGGCGCACCACCGGCGAACAACGTTTTAATACGACAAACCAGTGTTGCGTCTTATAGGTCGCCACCGCCATTAACCGCATCTAGCGGAATCTTGCTGACTACGGCGGATGCACATACATTGACTGATGGACCGACGATTTACTTGGCAGAAGATATTGAAAAGATAGGTCGGTTTTATATTCAGCAATCGAAAATCCCGGATACAGTATTTGCTTCTATACAGCAGAAAATCGACCGCAACAATCTTATTTTGAAACAAATAAATCGAATGGAAAAAGAGGTGGAGGCGAAAATGGGAACTTCGACTACGGACGAAAAATCGTCGAAAAAGGCGGAGAAAGAACCGGCATCGAAAGAAATCCAGAGGATGTTGGACCAAATTCAGGAAATGCGCGCGGCAATGCAAACCGTACATTTGAGCGCAATGTATATTCCGAATACGAAACCACATCAGGAAATCTGGTTGCCGAAATCGGCGGGGTCGTCTTCGGTGAAAAACGCATTTGTGCCGAATGTAGATGAAGAGGATGTGCGCGAAATAATGGCACTGAATGTGGATAATCAGCAGAAATTATTGCTTATTTTGGGCATCGGTGTCTTCTCGCGTTCTACGGAGTCTGCGTATGCCGAAATAATGAAACGGCTCGCATATGAACAAAGGTTGTTTTTGATTATTGCGTCGTCGGATTATATTTACGGCACGAATTATCAGTTTTGCCACGGATTTATAGGGAAGGATTTGACGAATATGACACAACAGAAGACAATTCAGGCAATCGGTCGGATTGGTCGCAATCATATTCAGCAAGAATATACGGTCCGATTCCGCGACGATGGTGTGGTGGAGAGGTTATTCCGAACCCCGAAAGAGAATATGGAGGCAGATGTAATGAACCGGTTATTCTGCAGTGATGAATAAGGCGCGCGCGACTTTATGCGGTAAATAATAAATAATAGATATATCGTATAATATACAATATGTCTAAAAAACGAGTTCTTATTGAATCATTTGGATTATCTAGAACATTTAGCGTCTATTCGTAGAATTGTCCCTCTTGAAGCGGCACAAGGCCTCCCGTTAGGGAGGCCCGCCTTTGGAGCGACCGAGGGACAATTCCACTATATAGACGTTAAATGAAAAAGGGCGTATAAAAATATGCATTTGCACATTTATATATATTTATCCGTATGCGTATATAAAACAAAAATGCAAAAAACAGCGAAACTATCCAACATCCTTTCTAAGAAGAACAATCGCAAAACGCGTAAATGGTCGCTAAAATACAAACGCAGTATCGATTGCTCGCGTCCTCGCGGATTTTCGCAAAAACAATACTGTAAATACGGACGACGCTCAAAATAAATTATACCTTTTACCATATTCAATATCCAGTAAGAGGTTGGATAGCATAAGGGTTTGATTTCAAAGCACTCAATACATATGAATCGCTTCTGTCTGCAGAAAGACCGCCATATAATTGTTGATGTCCTCTCAATTCACCTATTTGAGAAGTTCCCGGAGTAGAATAAGGCATAGTTGGTGCAGCCGGTCTCCGATTCATCAAATCCCGCTCCATTCCAGCACTTGTTCGCACATTCACGTCCGTTTGTAGCAGAGACATATTACCCGGCACCAATCGCCCGTCAATCGTCGAAGATTTAATATCATTATTGCGCTGTCTATATTCCGCATCATACGTTCTGACCTCTTTCGCTAAAGCCGACCCCGCCACCCCGCTATATTCTGTCGTAGTATCTCGCCTATTTGTATATACATCCATCGGTCTCGTCACCATATATGCAGTGCTTGATTGCCCACTGTTAATAAACATATGGCCATTTGACCTTTCCGTTGTTTCGCGGATAGTCGGCGCTGGTCTATCGCCAGGATTCAGCAAATACGAATTCTTCACCGTGCTCTCCGCATTCTGGTAAGGGCGCAATGTGCCGACAGTATTTTGCTTTTTCGATGGTCTTAACACATCGAGGAGAGGAGCGACAACTGCTCCTAAAGCTCCACCAACAATACCAAAGTAATCATCGACATTTGCGGTGGAACGGTTGTTCGTGTATTTCTTGGCACTTTTTGCGCCAAAATCCGCGTCAAATACGTCGGTTCGCGTCGGGGCATCAACTGGTCCGAGAGGCACCGCACCAAGTTGATTGCGATGACTCGGCATATACTCGCCTTCCACATAGTGTGCATCCGTATCGTGTCTTCCTGCTGCGCCGATATAACTCGCCGTTGCTGTAGCGCGATTTTCCACTTCTCTATCAACCGGCATTCCGTGCAAAGGAGCAGATGACCCGGCTGCGCCTAAAGTAGCAAAATAACGGGTCTGGTCTAATTCGGCGACGCGGTCGGGACGGTTCTTCTCGACTGGAGCATGGTATCCGCGATTTTTTACCATACTTCCGGCTGGGCCTTCGTGGCCCAACATTGTAAGACCACTGGCTTTCTGTTTATTGCTGACGCGCAATTCGTCGGCGGTTTTTGGTAACCACATTTCACGCGCCATCATACCAGAGTTAAATCCGAGACTCTGGTTCTCTGCGTCTCCTCCTCTCCCTAAACCTGGTCGAACACGGATTTCTTCGAACGGCTTCACGTTGGATATTTTATTGCTGGGATTCACTCGGGATTGCTCGAAATCGGTAAAACTCGGCATTCCGTGAGCCCATTGCAAATTCTCACTGGGAGAGAAGAGAGGAGCGCGTTCCGTTTTCGATATATATTGCGAACCAGAACCTTGCATCGAATCGAGCAGTCCCTCATTCGAATTGTCGCCGGTCATACGTGTGCGTAATGTGCTTCCGAAAAACGGCACCATATTGTTATGCTGGTAATAGTCCGCTCCGACTTTATCGCCTGTCAATGAAGTATAGACCGCGTTTTTGTTATTGCCAAAGTTCCCTAAATCACGATTTATATTGGCGACGGAAACTGGGTCGAAATATTTGTCCGTATATACCTGTGGAGTATCGTATTTATTCGCGGTACTGAGACGACTTGTCACATCGGTCTCCGCACTTATAACTCCTCGGTCTTCGGGAAAATTGACATCCGGAACATCCGTATTCGGGAGAATACCTTCATATCCCTCTTCTGTTGTAGTAGCGGGTTTGTTTGTCACTAAATAAAGAGCGCCCAATGCTAATGCGGGTATTGCCAATTCCATCTATAATATTTGCAGTAATATACTATATCTTAGATTGCGTATAAGATATAATATCAACTAGCTCTTTTATTTTGCTATGCACGGATGTCTTCTTCCTCTCGTAACTCGGCGTTCGCTTTTCTTGCATCTACGTCTGCAGTGATTATACACACCACTCCGTTCTTCTCCTTTCTTGCAAGACCCAATGCATCGATTCGAATGCGGTTTGCGGTGTTTCGGCGACACACACTTGTTACGGCATCTTTTAGTTTTGTTGTTTAGGGTTTTCGCCATTCTTCTGCATTTTGTATAAGACTGCATATTGTATATTATATAGTGGGATTAATGTCTATTCGCGGAATTGTCCCTCTTGAAGCGGCACAAGGCCTCCCGTTAGGGAGGCCCGCCTTTGGAGCGACCAAGGGACAACTCCACAAATAGAGATTGATGTATTATCCTACCGATATCTACTTACCTACTAAATTACAAGACGGAAGCACACACGTGTAATGGTCTTTTACTAAAATCCTCGTTTGAATTTGGTCGTCGAACGGTTTTATAACGTGTGCTTGCGGATTAATGAGAGGTGTTTCCCATCGCGTTTGCTCTAAATCACGGAACATCCACGCTGGATGACTGGCCCTCGATTCATCCACGTGCACATCACTAGAAGGAAAATAGATTTGATAACCGGAGTGAATACCAGTTTCTTTGTAGGTTCTCACATCGTGCGAGAGAGGTTTTCCTAAACCGCGGAATTCACTCTCTAAATTAGTAGAATCCGACCACATATTCGCACCCCACTTCTGAAGACGAATCTGCGAATCCTCTAAATATGGCATTTGAACACCTGGTCCGGGCGTATCGAGCGCATATCTACCTGCAAATGTGCTTTGTTGTAATCCTTTATATATTCGTGCTTGGTCATCGTGAATTCGGGTAAATGCCATATTTCAAATAAACAAAACAATACTGTATATACAATCGCGAATATTTCTCAAGAGGCAAATAAATCAGTAGGGTGCAAAATAATATAAACCTCTCTATTTGCAAAATACATATCTGGTAAAAATGCCAATTCAATTTAATATTGTTTCTCCTAGACAAATTCCGAAATTATGTTTGAATATGATTGTGAAGAATGAGAGCAAAATTATTCTCCGTCTTCTCGAATCCGTTTCAAATGTAATAGATAGTTATTGCATTTGCGATACAGGAAGCACAGACAATACAGTTTCTGTCATAGAAGAATTCTTTGCGGAAAGAAACATTCCCGGCAAAATCGTTTGCGAACCATTCTGCGATTTCGCCTATAACCGCACATTTGCCCTAAAACAATGTGAAACAATGTCGGTGGATTATATTCTGCTTCTCGATGCAGATATGGTATTCCAATTAGGCCAAGGAGTAACCCCTGTCGAATTCAAACTCAAATTAGTAAATGATGCGTATCATATGTTTCAAGGTACAGACACATTTTACTACAAGAATGCACGGCTTGTCAAAAACCGCATCGGTGCAAGTTATTGGGGAGTTACACACGAATATCTGAAAACACCCGACGGGTCTTCTTATGGTCTGATTGAGAAATCCGTCGCATTTATTAATGATATTGGCGATGGAGGCAGTAAAGCAGATAAGTTTGAACGCGATATTCGTCTCCTCCTAAAAGGATTAGAGGAAAATCCGAATAACGACCGATATACGTTTTATTTGGCGAATAGTTACCGCGACCACGGAGACAACGATTTAGCAATCGAATACTATAAAAAACGTATCGAAATTGGAGGTTGGCACGAAGAAGTATGGCACAGTTATTATAGTATCGGTAAATGCTATCGCGCTAAAGGCGATATGATAAGCGCCATCCATTGGTGGATGGAAGCCTACCAGTTTTTCCCGAAGAGGATTGAGAATTTGTATGAGATAATCACGCATTATCGCCAGATTGGTAAAAACCAGCTTGCCTATATGTATTACATTATGGCATTGAAACAAATCCTTCTCCATCCAAACCCGGATTATTTATTTTTGCAGCGCGACGTATATGATTACAAACTCGACTACGAATTCTCCATTATCGGATATTACTGCAATGTAGATAATTACGATATGACGCGAATTTGCACAAAAGTGCTAAATTGCAAGTCAGCGGAGTGGAATATTGTCCGAAATGTGATGAGCAACTACAAATTTTATTCAAAACGATTGTGCGACTATAAAACCGAATTCCCGCTAAATGTGGAAATCGCACTAGAAAATATCGGGAAAGAGTTGATGGACCGAGAGCCAGATTCGGTCTTTTTCGTGAGAAGTACACCGACACTGGCAATCCGAGGAAATGAATTGGTCGTAAATGTCCGATTCGTAAATTACCGCATCAATGACCGAGGCGGATACGATAATCGAGAATTTATTGCCACCAAGAATGTGATTGCCACATTCAATATGGACACGTGGAAGAAAACATCCGAAGACTTTATGTGGTATGATGCAGAGAAAGATAATTTGTATGTCGGATTAGAGGATGTGCGATTCTTTTACTCGGAATCGAAGAATACCCTGATGTATAATGCGAATAGGGGACTTGGGCCGCACAATCTGAAAGTGGAACACGGACAAGTATTGACACGACCTGAAGCAGAATCGCGACCGGAATCTACCTCCGGCATTGTTACAATGGACGGCCAGCGCGATATTGAGAAGAACTGGGTGATGTTTGAAGACGCAGCAGGTAATTTGAAAATGATATACAGTTGGCACGATTTAGTCATTGGAAACTGCGTTGCGACCGAATATGGTGAATATGAATTCCGGCGAACACACACAATCAAAACCCCCGCAATGTTCAAATATTTACGCGGTTCTACAAATGGCGTCCGCATAGGAGATGAAATCTGGTTTATATGCCATGTCGTGTCTTACGAAGACCGCAGATACTATTACCATGTGATGTTTGCCATTGATGCTACCACATATGAAGTCCGTCGATTTACTCCTATGTTTACATTTGACGGTGAAAAAGTAGAATATACACTCGGATTTGTTTATCTGGAAGATGCCCAAGAACTGCAGAAACATTCGGACGTAGATGGGACACAATTTACGTTCAGTGATTCGGCGGAAGACGGAACATTCTGGATTGGATATAGTAGAATGGACTGTTCGACTCATTATATGGCAGTGAAAAAATCCGCCATTGAGAAGTTAATGACGGCATAATCCTATACGCCACATCTCACTTTGAGACCGATAATTTACTTTTTATGTATCAGCAACCCCACGAATAGCGTATAATAGAATTGATTCATATAGACATCTATTTATCATAGTCTATATGAATATCGTCCAGCTCGCTCTATTTCTTCCTCTTGTTTCCTAGAATGGTATATGTCGAAATGTAACTTACCGCAAATGCTATGAGTGTATACGCAACACCCGACCAAATCATTTGCCGTGTTCCTCTCGTCAAATCGACAAATCCTTCTCTTTTTACGTCATTGCGCTTGCGCAAATACAATTTATCGCAAATATTCTGCATATTTTCGGCATCGCGCTTCCTGTTATCTGTGCGTATTCTGTAAAATACAGTCTTGCTGTCAATCAAATCCGGGTCGAATTCGGCCGAAACAAACGCGAATTTAGCAGTCGGATTGGTCAATGATGTCTTGTCTTTCATAAATACGCCGATAGAGACATCATCGACTATATCGTGGCGGATGTTCGATTTCTCACGAACCATTTTATCTGCCAAGTCTCTTGACAAGATAATACTTGTCCCACTTACATATTCTGTTCCCCATAGAGATTTATCTGCTATGCCACCCGGTTCATCCAACCATTGCAGATGATTTATCAATCCGCCAGTATATACGTGTGTTCTAGGAAGCGTTTCGCAAAAAAATTTCAGTTCGCGAATATTGATAACGGTCGATATATTGGTCCGCACCACATAATCCGTGTCAGGCCATTTATTCAGCAAATATTCAATTGCTTCTACGGTTTTTCTGGTAATTCCTAAATATGTCTCCTCTCCCTTTACATAAATCATATCGTCTTCTATTTCTACGCTGGACGATTGTGTTTTTCGGTAAGTAACAAAATAGGAACGCACATCAACATCCGAATTGCAGTACGTTTGCTGTGTTTTTCGCATTTTATTGTAATGCTCATCATCTTCGGAATAAATGAATAGTAGGAGTATTTTCATTTATGTATCCACCTAATATATATTGATATGCCCCGTAAGGGAAAATGTTTTTCTTCGTGTCAAAAACGACCTAAATCCGAATGCGAACCATCAGAATGTTATTATACCAAAGGAAATGAACCGCGATACAGATATTGCCGTCTCGCGTTTACTCGCAAAATGAATTCAGAATGCGTACCATTTCCTAAAACCCCCGAAAAAAACTTGACTGCAAAAAGTTTGACTACCAAAAGTTTGACTACCAACAGTTTGACTACCAACAGTTTGACTGCCAAAAGACGTCCAATGTCAAGAGAGGAGAAGTCGCAATTCCGTAAAAAAGTAGCTACTCGTAAAATCGGCCGATTTTTCCGTAAATATGAACCCCGCGTCCGTTCCAAGTTCCTCCAATCCGTTTGTTCCGACGCAGGTGTATGTATTGCGTTCGGCACTCACGCAGATGCCATTCGAACACATTTCAACGATTTTAGCGATTTTCACCTTTTGTCGAAACATCTCAAACAAATCGGTGCAGTAAGTGCAAATGGGTTTGTCAAAGAACTCGAATACGAACACAAAGGATACCGCGCCAACGCAATATTGAAATCGTCTACGAAACCAAATGCAGACAATTTATTGTATGAAGCGCTGGTTGGATTTTTCTTGAATAAACAATCGAAATCGTTACCTTGCTTCTTAGAAACATACGGATTATACAAATATACAGAAAACATAACATATGTAAATTTGAAAACAATGCGCGAAAATCGACCCGAACTTTTGCAGTCCGGACTAAAACGTATTGCAGAAATACCGAGCGAAATAACGGACTCCATAATTCGACGGTCTAGTCGAAACCCAGTATCATTGTGCGTATTGATACAACATTTGAAAGAGGCACAAACACTCGAAAATATGTGTCAATCACCCGTATTTGTTCGCAATGATTTAGTATATGTGCTTTTCCAAGTATATATGGCACTACATACTCTTGCTGGTTCATTCACTCATTATGATTTACACAATTCAAACGTTCTGGTATATAAACCGGTCAAAGGAAAATACATTGAGTACCATTATCATCTAGAGGATGGTACCGAATTTACATTCAAATCGCCCTATATAGCAAAAATAATTGACTATGGTAGATGCTATTATAGAGAGGACAAATCGTCGAATAGCAAAACATTCCTGAAAAAATTGTGCAGTATAGACCCGAGTTGTGGAATAGTAAGTGGATACGGTTGGTTAAATAAACTACCTAACACATCTTCTTATTTTATATCAAGTCAAACATACAATTCAAGTCACGATTTACGTTTGCTAAAGATACTCAGCACATTGAAAGGAAGAGGAATGGAATATGGTCTCCGCAATATAATGAATAAAGTTGTTTATGTCTCCGGATTGTCCAATAAAGAATTATATTACGGAACCAAATCAAATAATGTGTCCGGATTACCCAAGCATATAAACAATGTATCAGATGCCTACCGCGACATACTTTCTTACGCGAAAACACCAGAGGTTGCAGAACATAATGCAATAGGATATGGAAACAAGGCAAATAAATTGGGCGAATTACACATCTATAGTGATAGACGGCCGATGAAATATCGGGATTCAGCGTCCGCATAACCTCTACTCATATAGATTTTTAGCTTCTACCCATATGGATTTTTAACGTCTATTAGTGGAGTTGTCCCCTAGGTCGCTCCAAAGGCGGGCTGTCGGTCCTCCCTAACGGAAGGCCTTATGTCGTTTCCCGTGGGACAATTCCACGAATAAACGATAAAACCTATCGCAAGTCGTATTATTTCGTTTCAATACGGTCAATAAGTTTGCAGTAGAATTCGTCTGGAGTCCAATGTGCGGGGTCTTTTGAGAAGATGGAGTAGGATTGGTAGAAATATGCTAAATAATCGTAGGACATAAGAACGGCGAGACCGATTTCCGGATTTTCGGAAAACATAAGTGCTGCTGCAGCGGTATAGAGGCGTTGGAATTCTGGACGGTCTTTTGTGTCGAGATAGACTTTGTCTAAATACTTTGCGACGGCGACAGAATCGTAGTTGTATTCATCGATGGTTTCGGGAGAGACTTTGGGGTCGGTTGGGTCGCATTTAATGTCTTCGGTTTCGTAAAAGACAGTTGGGTCCATTTGTATCAGATTGCGTAAAAACGCGCGGTATTCTTGGTCGGAATCGTACATTTTTGTAATAGAGGAAAATGTATGATTCTGTTTATATTGTTGGGATTAGTGTTTTCTGCTATTTTTCTTGCGGTGTGTTACTCTCTTTTTCGAGTTTTTCGCTTTCTTTGATTTACCGCCCTTCTTGGAACGGCGTTTTCCGCCTTCAAATGATGATGTAACCTTAGTCGGGTCTACACACCATTCATTGCCCTTTTTCTCAACTTCAACACTTATTTTTGTGTCAGTTTCGGCTCCAGATGCTTTTACAGGTGTGACTACAGATGCGTCTCCAGTTTGGGCATTATTTTCGTCATTATTTCCCGTATTATTCATTTTAATGTAAATTTATATACATACCAGGTATATATTTATGTTTCACCTATTTGTGAAGATAACGCAAAAAATTAACGTCTATTAGTGGAGTTGTCCCTCTAAATCGAAGATACCTTTGGTTAAATCGAAGATACCTTTGGTTAAATCGAAGATACCTTTGGTTAAATCGAAGATACCTTTGGTTAAATCGAAGATACCTTTGGTTAAATCGAAGATACCTTTGGTTAAATTGAAGATACCTTTGGTTAAATCGAAGATACCTTTGGTTAAATCGAAGATACCTTTGGTTGAAGCGACACAAGGCCTCCCGTTAGGGAGGCCCGCCTTTGGGCCCACATTTGGATAGACCGAGGGACAATTCCGCAAATAGACGTCAATTCAAGAAAACCAACATATTACACATTTGCTCAGTAAAACAACTCCCTTCCTCTCAATCTATTCCTCCAAAAAAGTTTTTGGAAGTAAGATAGGAGAGGTGGAATATTCATTTGCTATAGAATTAGAAACGCATATTCGGTCTGGCATCTTTTGCAAATGCCCCGTCTTGCGCCAATTCTCTTGTCTGGACACCACCTCTCACCCATCCTTCTAAAGCACTCTCTTCAATTGTGTTGCGCGTATCATTTACGCGGTTTTTCATTTCAGAATCGACCGGATACATTGTATAGTCCATAAATGATTTTGTCATTATGGTTGAAACGCTTTTCTTGTCTTGGCTATTCTCGCCTTGTAACATTTGCGATTCCAACAAAGGGTCGCACGAACCTTTTCCTAAATAAGGAATGGTTAAGAAAGGGCGTTGGTTCAATGACAATTTCTCTAAACTTCTCTCCTGTTCTGTTTTCAAAAGAAGATGCGAGTCCATATCGACCAATTTGCCAATCAATCCAGGACCATTCATTGCACCCGAAAACATCACATTTGGTTGCTGGGTAGCAAAATTCACGTGTCCATTTTCGGCTGGTTCAGCAAAATAGTTCGATAACATATAGTTGGAATAACGAGTATTCTCCATATTTCGCTGTGTATTATCTACGTGGTCTGCCCCGATTCTACCAGTATTGAAAAATGTATAATCCGTCATATTTATAATATCGTTAATATACTATTATAAATCATTTTCTGTTGCAAATTCATTTGTGCGAGAGGAAGTTTCTATACAAATGTATGTCGCATAGCAGCGGCATTTCGAGCACAAGCGAATTTATTGCCTTCCGCGCAAGATATCATACCACCATAGCAGAATTCTGCGAATGCTTTTTGGTCGTCGGGTGTTGTGGTTGAAGGTGTCGAATAAAATTGTCGCATAGATTGTTCAAATGTTAATTGTTCCCCTAAATCTTTAAACAATTTATCGGAAATGTCGGGTTGCCCTGGATTCGCATTCATTACTGCCTCTTTCGCCGCAAGTAATATGCTCTGATTCGTTTGGTCGTTGTATGCGGGAGGCGCGGGTTTCTTTCCGGGGTTTCCGTTTATATCGGTCAAAAGCACATTGCTAAACGGATTGCTGGCGCTCGGTTGCTGAAAGACTTCCGTTGGCGCAACGAGGACGGAATCGGCTTGCTCACCTAAAGCGGCCAATGCGGGGCTGTCTTTCTTGGTCTGACCACCTAAACCGGTAAATGCGTCGGTCTTCTGTTTTTTGTGTCCGGCAGAGTAATAGTGTACTAAATAAACCAATCCGACGGAGAGGATGCCGAATAGAATACTGCGCGTTTTCCCGGTGATAAAGTAGACGCATAATGTTAGGACGATTATCATTCGGGTAATAGCGTTCATTTTCTGGTTGTAGGACATTTCGCCAGATGGAAAGAATTCCGTTAAATAAGCAGAATTCATTAGAATATTCGGGTTTTCCGACCAAAACGGCACATCCTTTTTCGACTCCGCGTTTTTTTTCATTTCCGAATTATCATATTCATCAAACGATTCAGATAGGTCTTTTTTCGTGTCTTTCTTCTCCATTATGTATAATTCGCGAAATATATTTGCTTTATATAATTCTACTCCATTTCTTTTCGTTTTATACACCTCTTATCAATTTGCAATGTTTCGCATTTGACCTCTTGAGGTACAATCTGCAAAACACATTTTGCTTTGTTTCCGTAGAGAGGAACGACACAGCCTTTCTCTGAGGAGGAGGATGATGATGATGTCCGTTTCACCGTTTTGTTTCGCCGGATGCATTTTCTGGCCATTTCTTCGAAAGGTTTGGCGCATCTAGCCCGGAAATGTTCATACCTCTCGCGCACATCGGCATAGGTGAGCCCGGATTTTTTCTCCAGCATCGTATTGACATATTCGTGCAAATCGTAAATGTAGCGCGAGAATGTTTCGCGCGATTTCATTTTCGACATTGTGAGAGGATGTTTTTTGAATGTATTCACCAGATTTTTCCGGCATTTTCCGCAAGGTAAAACATATTGCAGTTCTAATACGAAATTGCGGTAATGTTGTTTGTCTTCTGGTGTTGGCTGAACTGGATAGTTGAAACCCATTGTATGGAGATAGTGCCAGATACCTGGTCCCCATACGGTTGTCAGCATACCATCATTACTGCTATAATCGGAAGAATTATACACTTTCTTACTTCGACGCATTTGCTTACAATATAGTCGCATTTTTTGATTTTCGTGTATAGTTATTTTCGGCAAATAGCAGTCGCGTGTAACAATGGGTGCAATTTATTATTGCAATAGTATATACGCACGGATGTCTGCACTGTTGAATTTAATCTATTTTCGATTTAAAAAGTATTTGCCGAGGATATATGGTGTCCTCTTCTTATTATTGATAGTAGCCGTATTGTACTACGTTTATAAATATATTTATTTGAAAGAGAAGAAGGAGAAAGTGTTTAAGGATGTGGCAAATGCAAATACAACTGGGCGCGGTATTACCGTCTTTATGTTTCACGTAGATTGGTGTCCGCATTGCAAAAAAGCGATGCCCGAATGGCAAATGTTTAGCGACCGATACAACAAGACTTCTCTAAATGGATACCAAATCGAGTGCCGTGATGTGGATTGCACAAAATCGGAAGACCCCGAAATTAAGAGTATGATTGACAAGTATGGTCTAAAGCAATATCCTACTGTGTTGGCGGTTGTTCCTGCACAGGGAGGAAAAGAGACGATTGTAGAATATGAGGCAAAAGTAAAGATGCCGTATTTAGAGAAGTTCGCTACGAGTCTTACTATGGAGAGTGAATAACCCGATTTCCGTTTTGAAATCATTCCAACGGTCAACGCCAAGTTGTATTTTTTGTTGCCGACTTTCGCGGGTTTTTAATACATTGCAGACTTCCAAGGCGGTTGTTAAATTATCGGCAATCGTCATCGTATATTTTGAACTCGGTTCTTTGTATATTTTATTGCTAACTTTATTCACTATATCCACTATATCCAATAAGTATTCTATAATGGTTTCATATGGAAACTCGGGTTTGGTATTCGCATCGACGGTCGGGTTCGGATGGTGTATCTTTTTGATTCCGAATATTTCATCGGGGGATATTCCATTCTCAATGCAAATTTGCAGAGGATAATTGCATATGATTGCTCCGTCGATGTAGATTTCGCCATTAATGACATTCGGTCGAAAGAGCAATGGCAACGAACACGAACTATATATGGCGTCAATTACAGTCCAATCAGGATGCGTTTTATGGGAAATGTCGATATAATCAATTGTGTCATTTAGATGGGTCGTATAAAAATGGATTTCTATTCCGGTGAATTCATATAGTTCCTGCATTGTTACATTTAGGGACAAATCGACGGCTTTCATTATAGGCGATATAATATCGATTAATGTATCTTTGCCGAAAATCCCGGCATTTTTGTAGGAACTCAGTATTTTGTCTGGTGATAGACTCATTAATTGTTCCCACGGGCGCTTAATGAAAAAATCGTCCAACTCATCCCAATTAAAATAGGGAATGAATAACATTGTTAACAAAAACAATCCGCCACTTGAAACGCCGTGCATCGTTTGAATATCTTTTATATTCCAAAATCCGTCCTTATGCGATTCGCGGAGTGCGCCATAATAAGAGAATCCTGTTGCGCCTCCCCCAGATAATAAGAGATGCCTTATTTTAGGCCGGCTGTCTTTTTCATTTGTTGTTGGTTCTTGGTCCGAATCCATTTTTTAGCATACCTAAACTGTGTATTTTGCTTTATATTATCATACGTCCATATAAATGACACAAAATATTTATTACGTAAATTGTTTTCTTGGGTATAATTAACCTCTACTCATATAGATTAAAAATCCATATGAGTTTCGGCAAACGCGGATACGAAGTGATAGCGGAGTTGTCCCTTGGTCGCTCCAAAGGCGGGCCTCCCGTTAGGGAGGCCTTGTGCCGCTTCAAGATGGACAATTCCACTATATAAATGTTAAAAAGAAAATATTTAAAGAAATTAAATTTTATATATCATAGACAATCGATGATACCAAAACATATTTTTCAATCTTGGCATACAAAGGATTTTCATCCACGGGTGCAGAAGTATATAGATGAGATAAAATCAAAGAATCCCGAATACACACATACGATATTTACGGATAGTGAAATGGATTCATTTGTAAATGAACATTTTAGAGGAGTCATAGCAGACTGTTATAATCGGTTAAATATAATTGTGGCAAAAGTAGATTTTTGGCGATATTTAATTTTATACAAGTATGGTGGTGTATATTTGGATATGGATTCGTATATAAACAAACCGTTGCGCGAGCTCATACGCGATGAAGATGAATGCGTTATAACCGCAGAAAATAATCCTGGATTATTTGTGCAATGGGCACTTATATTTAACAAAGGTCATCCAATATTAAAAATCGTTATTGATTTGATTGTTTCGAATATACAAAATAATAGCTATCCAAATGACATACATAAAATGACCGGTCCGTCTGTATTCAGTAAAGCAGTTAATTTAGCGCTTACAGTCGATAGTTATTCTTACCGAATATATGGCATTGATTACAACGGTCATTTTTCATTTAAACATCCAGATAGTTATTTATTGTATAAATTTAAACCCCATTGGAGATATGAACAACAAATAAAACCACTATTGTTGTAGCGGTATTTATCGTCTATTAGCGGAATTGTCACTCTTGAAGCGGCACAAGGCCTCCCGTTAGGGAGGCCCGCCTTTGGAGCGACCGAGGGACAATTCTACGAATAGACGTTAATCTGTATGAATAGAGGTTATATTTGAATGTGTGTAGATTATTATTGATTCTTTATACCAATAATAATATTATAGTCCTTTTTCTCAGAAAATGTCCTGTTTCTTATTTACAGAAGATGATGATAATGTGCAAAAAATCAATATTGATGAATTGTATGAGAAAAAACAGAAACGCGACCAACGGCAAGTGAGTATATTCAATAAAATTCTGAATCGTATTAATCGCCGTATAATAACAACCTCTCGTATGAAGCAAGAAGAAAATTATATTTGGTATCAAGTGCCTCCTTATATTTTCGGCGAACCGATTTACGACCAAACAGATTGCATTGCGTATGTGGTAACGAAATTAGCGGAAAACGGATTCACTGTCAAATATATTAATCCAGGTACATTGTTTATTAGTTGGGACAATTGGGTACCTTCTTATGCCAGACAAGAAATCCGGAAACGGACGGGATATGTATTAGATGAAAAGGGCAATATCGTCGACCGTATTGAACCGAAAGATAAGTCACAGTCAGAGGAAACAGACGGAGTTGTTATTGGAAAAGAGGTTCCTTCAAATGACCCGAGAACACCGGCAAAAGAAACGAAAAAATATACACCAATTGCGCAATACAAACCGACTGGCGGACTCATATATGGCGATGCATTGGAGAAATTGGAAAAACGCGTGACATTCAAGTAATGTCTCCTCTCCATTCCTCTTCCTCATTTCCGGTTTTATGCGTTTGGCATATTCGTAGCAAATACATATTGCAGTGCGTTTTCATAACTATTCTTTTCCTGTGGAGGTATTTTGTCAATAACTTTTGTTTGAATATCCGTTAATTTACTTGACAGCGGAAAGGACGCTATCCCATCACGAATATAATCAGTAAAAGGAAATTCATTTGTAGTATTTATTTGTTTTTCGTTTTCAGATATCAAATGCATTAAATATGCACAATAATAGGATAAATGACTGACATCTGAAGAGGGCAATGTTATTTTTATATCTGTTACGTGTTTGATGCATTCCGATACAATATTTAAGGTATATGGATGTCTCGTAAGAACATACCTCTCAATAAAGTCGTATATAGTATCGTGTTCAAACTGCAATCGAATTTGCTGCATAAACGTAAGACATTTGGAACTATATATAGCGAATAGCTTTGCTAAAAAATCGATATTTTGTTTGGATTCAAGTATGTCTTTTTTCATAATTACGAATAAAGGATGAATAATAGCCGGGGTGTAAAAATGTCCTTCTTTTTGGTTCGCATTTTTCATTTTTAAATACTCGGATACTCCGGCGGAGTCCACATTTTGTTCTGTTTTTCTTTCTCCACAACAATCCGCATCCTCCGATTGTAGTTCTTTTAAAACGACATTCGTGTGTTTCGGCAAAATATTATCATCTTTGGTCATTTTGGATGAGGAGAACCCCCAAACATAAGTTTCCAGAGAAGTTCTATTCTTTTCGAAAATGGTCTTTAGATATTCGGTAAAATTGTCAAAATTGCGCAATATATATCTTTGCAATATCTTCGTTGCAGAATGAGAGGATATGTTTTCACAAAGAGCGTCGAGTATTTTATGGTATTCTGTGTTCATATATTCAAGCAAAATTGGCTGACTCGTTTTGTTATTTATGTCGAGACTGTCGCAGTTTGCCATTAGGAATACATCTTGAAATCCATCTTTTATAATACCGGAATCTTTCCCTAATGCATTTATTTTATCTTTTATGCTAATCTCGACGTGTTTATCTACGTGGTCAGTAATCGAGTTTAAATTATAAGCAGTCGGATAGAATTTATCTATGCAGTTGTCGCCTTCGCCACCACCCTCTTGTTTTTGTTTTCTTATGATTGGTTCAGGGACGTTAGTATAACTTGTCGAGCTTAAAGTATTTAACTTATCATCAAATAATTGATATATACTTTTCGGCAGGTTTGTATCTGAGGCGTTATTTGGAATGATTTCTGGACCGGCTATAATAGTACGTAATTTATCCATTAACTTATTGCGGGAGGTTATTGCATAACTACACAATAAATGTTCAACCATCGAGGTGTGCAAATTATATACGGTTGAGAGGGATGCGGATTTGCTTAGCGATATATCTTTGCCAAAGTATTCATTTTCAACTAATTTTACTTTGTAATCAATCAATTTCTGGAGTTTTTCTGTAGAATTATCTTTATTCTTGGGAGCTATTTCTTCTGTTCCTTCTGTTCCTTCTGTTCCTTCTGTTCCTTCTGTTCCTTCTGTTCCTTCTGTTCCTTCTGTTCCTTCTGTTCCTTCTGTTCCTTCTGTTCCTTCTGTTCCTTCTGTTCCTTCTGTTTCTTCTGCTTTTTTTGTTCCTTCTGTTTCTTCTGCTTTTTTTGTTTCTTCTGTTCCTTCTGTTTCTTCTGCTTTTTTTGTTTCTTCTGAGTCGTCGGTTACTTTTCCGAGTTCAAGAGGATTATTGCCTCCTTCTTGTTTTTCTGCGGGGGTGCCCATATTTTGGTTTTTTAAATATTCTTTTAACTCGGCGATAATGGTATCATTTCGAATTTTTAACGCATTATACCAGTATTTGCAAATTACATTCAGTATATTGTCGCGAACGGCTTTATCGCCAGAATTGGCATAATAGATACTTAACAAGTCTTCTTTTAATTGTGCCTTTACCTTGTCAATCGTGTCTTTCGGGTTTTCAATGTGTTTTTCTTTAATTTTGGCGACTATTTTGTCGCCAATTTCTTTTACATTTTCATCAACATTGCAAGGTTTAAGTAGATTATATGTATTATTACCAGGTGTTAGTGATGGCATGCCGTGCATTTTTGGTATGCCAGGAATGGATGCGGGGAGGTCGCCAGGAATGGATGCGGGGAGGCCGCCAGGAATGGATGCGGTGCCGATTTGTTGTGGTAATGTGCTAGGAATCTTGGGGATACTCATTTACAGCTTGAATATTTATAATATCCGGTTACATTGTTTTCATATGACTTTGACCCCTTATCCGCAACAAAATTGAATTGCATAATGATATAAATATAAAACGCCATTATTCAATTAGAACCAACATAATAGTAATCAAAAATGAGCATATCTTATCAATCAAAAAGCGAAAAGACAAAAAAACGTAAAAACTTAATATCCTCTGCAGAAAAAGAAAAAATGTGGGCGGCGTTCCAATCCGAGTCAAAACCAAAGGACGAAGAAGAAGCACCAACAGTTAATTGCGTTTATCAATCGCCACCGATTACAAACGAATGTGCCAGCTGCGGTTCAGCATTGATGGTTATGGATGATGGATTTCCAACCTGTTTAAATAAATCGTGCGGTATGGTCTATACGGACACGCTCGATTATTCGCCTGAGTGGCGTTATTTTGGTGCGGATGATAAGAACGCAAATGACCCAACGCGGTGCGGAAATCCAATCAACCCACTGCTCGAAATGTCGTCGTATGGATGCAAAGTATTACATACACCTAAATCTTCGAAGGAGATGATGAAGATTGGAAAATGGATTGCGTGGCAATCAATGCCACATAAAGAGAAATCGCTTTATGACGAATTCCAGTTCATTACCATTATGGCCCAGAATGCAGGTATCAATAAAATATTCATCAATCACGCAATGGCAATTCACAAAGATATAAGCGAGCAAAAAATATTTCGAGGTATCAATCGCGATGGCATAAAAGCTGCATCTATCTATATTTCTTGCAGACTGAATGGATGTCCGCGCACTTCTCACGAGATTGCAGAAATATTCAATATTGATAAAGCGAGTGCAACCGCCGGGTGTTCTATGGCGGTCAATATTTTGAACAATATAGAGAGAGGAGTCGCGACGGATTCACAAACCGACCTATGTCTTACCAAACCTAGCGATTTTGTAGATAGATATTGCAGCAAACTTGGTATATCTGATGAACTAGTAATGGTTGCGAGATTTGTTACTGAGAAAGTGGAGAATGGTGCAGTCAAATGCAACAATACACCACATTCAATTGCGGCCGGCATTATTTATTTCGTGGCACAGAATTGCAACCAACCTATATCAAAAACGGACGTCCGCCGCGTTTGTGGAGTGAGTGAAGTGACCATTAATAAATGCTTTATGAAAATGCAAGAAAATGTGGACCAATTAATACCGAAAATGATTCGCACTAAATATTCCGCAACGCATACGTAACGTGCTCTCGACGAAATAACAGGTAAGAATAACTGAAATATGAAAAATTGAATATTTTTATTTTGCTATGTTAATAATAGCAAAATAATATCATCGCCGAATATTCTTCTGCAAAAAAGCCCAGAAAATGACAACAAGAGAACACGCTATTTTGGATTACAACACAGCATATAATTTGCTGGTAGATACGTCGAAACTGTTGTATCCAATGTGTAATGTGACACTTCCGCTGATTGGCGATTACAGAACCGAATTGCAAGAACCGCCTGAATTATTGGACATCATATATCAGACGGTTATAAATATCGATAATGTATGCAAACTACTTACCAGCGCAATTAAGCATTGCTATATAAGTGAGTTATTATCCGCCGTTAAAATTCACAAGGACGTATTAAACACTATCATTTCCGAATATATCAATAATCGTATTATGGAATTCGATTTTACAGACGAAATCGATTATGTGCAATTCCCATTGTATAAAGTATATATTCGACACAATCGGTATATGGTTTCTTCGATGATTCAATCCGGAATATGTTATTCAGGAAGTATCCACCATACTGGTAGCGAACATACTACAATTGCAACTAGAATGATTGTAATAACGCGTGGCAATGTGCAACGTCTCCTTACTCCGAAAATATACTATAATATGCAACCAGTTATTCAATATTTCTCTCCGGTAAAATTGTTGTCTATCGTAAATGAATATGTTCCTCAAGGGGAGGAAGAAGATACGTGTCCTATATGCTTCAATGAAATTGCTAAAGGTAAGATGCTACGAACAAACTGCGAGCACGGATTCTGTTTGCAGTGTATGATAAATTATGCCGAATCGATAAAAAGGAATACTACTCATCCGACTTGCCCATGTTGCAGAAGAGTAATTGTCGGAGTGAAATCAGGTGATAAAGATATTTGCAGACAATTTAGTAACCATATAACTTCTATGTAAAAACAAACCGGAATAATACAATAACCTTTTTTGTTTTTGCGGATAGGCGACGAATAGAGGGACCAAAGGCGGGCCTCCCTAATGGGAGGCCTTGTGTCGCTTCAGCCCTGCATCCCCAATAATACGGGACTATATCCGGGTTTTATTCATATGTCCCATAAAATTGAATGCCTTTTTATTTCTGGCTTTCTACTGACAGCTCCTCATTCTCTGAAGTAATATTACGACAACCGCGTAATACTAGTTCAGACCTCTATTATTCACTACTAAAAGCAAAAATAACCTTACTCAAAAATGTCTAGGCGTATTATTCGGTGCTCTCAGTGCGGAGAAATCGGCCACAATCGACGCAATATAAACTGTGTAGCGAATCAGCACCGTCGAGAAATTTCGGCGGCGCGCGCAAACGAGATTGCTGTGGCAACCGCGAGTTATAATAGAGCGCTCGGTTGGTTAGTGCAAACCTCTCGTATGCTTCGTATGACTCGCGCAGATGTGTGCCGAAACATAAGGGCATTCCCATTAATTGAGGATGCAGGGGCGATAGATTCTCCCCCGATGACAGACTTGGTCCAAGTCATCTATACCACTCTCGTCTATATTAATCGCGTATGTAATGTATTAACCGACATATGTGAGTATACCGAGTTAGATATAAACACGTTGGTAGAAGCACTTAAAGTGCAGACCGATATACTGAACGGTATCATAATAGAATACATTCATACTATTCAAATTACAATTCCGGTGTTTCGTGTTCCATTGCACATCGTTCAAATCATACACACACCGCTTGTTGTTTCGGCAGTAACTTTCTCCGGGTTATTTTATTCTTCAATAAACAACACATTTATGCATATTCGAGAATATAGTGCTGGTGTATCATTGAGAAGTATTGCAATCACACAAGAAAATGTGGAAAGATTACTGACGCCTTTCGATATTCAAATTCCTTCACTTGGATTCTATTGGTCGCAACCGCGTGTGAATCCTCCTCGACGATGTGTTTTAGACTTAAAGGCACTATATATCGTAAATGAACCCGTTCAAGACGATGCAGAGGAAGCAAGTTGTCCGATATGCTTCGATACTACAATCAAAGGTAAGTTACTGCATACAAATTGCTCCCACAGCTTCTGCTTGGATTGCTTGAAAAATTATACAGACTCCATTAAAGACCGGACTTGCAAACCGAACTGCCCATATTGCCGAACAGAACTTGTTGGACTGAAAATTTGCGACGAAAATATTTACAGACAATTTAGTAGTCATATTGCATCTATGTAAATATGCAATATGATTTCCGAATAAAAAAAATGCTCGAGAGCGGGCTCGAACCGCTGACCCTCAGCTCATAAGACTGATGCGCTAACCAACTGCGCCACACGAGCTATAAATCACGCATATTCCTGGTATGTATTATATATTATTTGCTATTCTCTATATTGTTTATTCACATTGTTTTATTGTAACCCTCTCTTTTTTATTTGCATCTTTATATATAATGGGTGGATTCGTCACAGAAGAAGAACCGATTGTTACGTTAGAAAATATATATGAAGAACACGATGCATTGCATTTAGATAACAGTGAATCAATTAATACAGAACCGGAGCCAATTCCAGTTGTACCAAAACTTGTATTTATTGTGCCATATCGGAATAGAGAGGCACATTACAAACTATTTTCAAGTACAATGAAACAAATACTAGAAAATTCGGGTCCATATAAAATATTGTATATACATCAGACTGACATACGGAGTTTTAATCGTGGTGCGATGAAGAACATTGGTTTTTTAGTTGTTAAGGATTTGTACCCAGAAGACTATTCGAATATTACGTTGGTGTTCAATGATATCGACACAATGCCAGCAAAAAACACAGTGCTTAATTATGAAACCGTCCGTGGCAACATTAAACATTTCTACGGATTCAACTATACATTAGGAGGCATTGTGTCCATAAATGCAGCTGATTTTGAATCATTAAATGGGTTCCCGAATTTCTGGGCGTGGGGGTTCGAAGATAATATGTTACAAATGCGCGCCAAAAGCAAAGGACTTCATATTGACCGCAGTGTGTTTTACAAAATACACGACCCGCGAATAACTCAATTGACGGATACACCTATTCGAGAGGTGAATCGTGATGAATACGAGCGTTTTATTAAAAATACACAAGAAGGTATTTATTCTATTTCGAATCTGAAGTACACGATGAAAGAGGAAACCGGGTTTGTGGATGTATTGCAATTTTATACGACGATAACCGAAAACGCCGAAAAACGCGCAGATTATGATTTACGCAATGGACCTGCACCATTCAAAGATATTATATCGAAAAATCGTCGCGCACCTAAAATGATGATGCGATTTTAATGTCTATTCGCGGAATTGGACAACTCCACTACATAGCGTTTGCCGAAACTCATATTGACATTAGATAACCTCGTCTCGCAATACCATAAATTTCATAGTGATTCCGACATTTGCATCCGTCTCCCATATACCCGATATTTTTAGGATGATTTGTTCAATTCCGAATTCACTAGAAACTGTATTGTATTTTCTATTCCTAGACTCCGAGTGACATTTTATTGACCCTGATAGCATTTGATTTTTCAGTATATAAGACGCTATCTTTGTCTTATTTTTGCCGACTATATACCTACCTATAATTTCGTGTTCTAAGCTACACAATTTTTGTATTGTATAGTAATTCTGTTCTAAATAGGGGTCAAATGATAAAGTATGTTTTGTCAGCATTCCATCGTCCATCGACCGTATGTTTGTAGTACGCATATGAATAGAACAATCTGGTGCTGATAAACTATGCCGCAATGTATTATAATTGACACGTTCTGGGCGAGGCGAGAGGACACGTTTATTTAGTCCAAACAATATATACAGTCCAGTCATTTCAAAACCCGACGTAGAGTATATCAACTTAATAAAATCACCTGCTACAATTACATTATTCTTTTTTTCAGCAAAATAAATATATTGTGGATTTACATTGTTTAATGGTATAGATATGTCCATTTACTTCAGTATATTCAACTATTATTATACGTCGTTCTAATGCATAATAATATCATATCTTTATTATCTTTATCCTCTCCAGAGTTATTATCGTCGGAATTATCGCCGAGATTTTATGAATCGATGGACGATAGAAATGGCCGAAGTTTATCTAACACCGGGCATTCATCATTATTTGGCGCGTTCCGCATCAAGAATACGAGAGGACTTTCCGCTGCAACTTGATTTACTTTCTTTAAGTATTGCGGGTATCCAGATATAAATGTAGTAAATGTAGTTGTGATGGAAGGGGTGTCTTTCAGTCTATTTTTTTCGAAATAGGAGACGAACCGATATAGTTCGAATCCGATACTAACCAATTGATAAATTCGCAGTGAATCATTCGTAAATGTAGTATCTTTTCGGATATCTGCTACTTCGCTCGCGGATAAGTCGTCAGTCAATTTGTTCGTCGACGCCATTTCCGCAAATCCATTCAATACAAGTAGTATGCTGTTAAATGTGCCTTTATCGCTATTTGTAAAAGATACGGCGTTTTTCCAATAGACATTGGATAATCCGTTCATTAAAAACCGTGGTTTCACGATAGCATAATATGCATTTTTAAGCGAGAGGAGAACAGACCGTTTTGATTTGTTTTGCTTAACTTGTCTCAAAAAATAAGAAGATAACCCGTTCGTTTCATTGTTTGCATATGCACATTCGCGTTTCTTTGACAATGCAAAAGAATAGATGCCGTTGTATATTGCGTCGTCTATTACGATTGAGCTGTTTTTGTTCCATAGAGCATCAATGTTTGAATCCGTTAATTCGCCGATTTTGGCCGAGTCAAACAACATTCCATATATTTCGTCCATTTTCTTGTAAATTGTATCGTTTGACGATTTATTATAACCCGTTTCTGTTATAAATGTTTTGTAAATCGGGAGTTGAGTATAAGACGTAGTATAGTCAGTATCTGCAGAATCAGTGAAGGATTCTTTATTTTCAAGTTTAGCCGGGGTAGTTGGTTCCTCAGTATTTGCTGGAGTTGTTGCGGTAGTGGGTTCCTTAGTATTTGCTGGAGCTGTTGCGGTAGTGGGTTCCTTAGTATTTGCTGGAGCTGTTGCGGTAGTGGGTTCCTTAGTATTTGCTGGAGTTGTTGTATTGGCCGGTTCGGTTTCGTTGGAGTAAGGTGCAGGTGTCATTGCTGCTGTAGTGGCTGCAGCGCCAGTTGGCTCGGGGGTAGTAGTAGGAGTAATAGTAGGAGCAGGCGTAGGTTTGGTCAATTGACTGTCCAACTTAATAAATACGCACGCATTTGACAGGTCCGTTGCTAAATCGTCAACTGTAAATTCGAGCGATACATTGGGAGACGTTTTTGAAGGTGTATATTTGTATTTATCTTTTGCGGTGAGGCCTTCTCTGTAATTGGTGGATGTAGTTGCCCACGAAATTATCAAATAAAGTAATATCGCGGAAACGATGCAAAATAAGGTATATATATAAATCGGCATTGGTTTCATCATTAAATGCTTTATGCGTTAATAATAATGAATATAATATTATGGTATAATATAAATGTCTGCGCTATTAAACCATAATGAACGTGCAATGATATCTTGGAAAGGTCGCACTATAAACCAGATAACAAGTTCCATTCAAAAGAATAATACAATAAACACAACTTTATCGAATCAAAATCTGTTTCGCGCACTGCCTCTCAAAATATACCGTCGAGAGGTTGCAGCGAACATACCGACTGTCCCCGCAAATACTTGCAAGCATTCGCGTTTGTCTAGTAGTATCGACGAGTTAAATTACCCAGGCGGAAGCATATTGACGTATAGACCGGCGACGGACAAAATGGGTCAATGGAATGTAATGGAATCACCTTCCACTGGAAATTTAAATGAAACAAACGGGTGCAGTAAAACAGGTGCGGCAAATTCCTACAATTGTGCGGAAAACAATGCGAGAAGACGTTGCAGAAGCAGCGGTATAATTAAACGTGTATATGACCCTGCAAGGTCTGAAATCCGATACTTTACAAACACGAATCAATATTTAGTGAGTCGCAGTAAATCCTTTTCACAGAATCAATATAGACACGTTCGTAAAAACGAGCCATCGATTGTCACTGACCCGCTACAGTCAAAAGAAATTTACTCGCCGAATGGCATTTCCCATTGTCCGAAAGCATATATTGCAGAAGGTGCAAATGTGTTTTACTATTACTGGATTGATGCTAGTGGGGCTGCAGATTTCGCATCTACCGCCAAACGAATAACGGTCACTATTCCACCGGGACATTACGATATCAACGATTTAAATGTCGTATTTGAATCCTTTATGTACAACAACAAACATTATTTTATTCATTCGAATACACATAGTTTTGCCTATCTGATGAAGATTGTGTATAACAATACAAATAATTGCGTAGAATTGCAGACATTTTCGAGTGCGAGTGTCCCGGCATCGAGTGGGTATTATATTCCGTTAGATGCGACTTGGATAAGACCCGCAGTAGATGCTGTACCGGTTTATTCTATTCCTGCGACCGGATTTCAAAATATTATTGGATTTAGCGCCGGGTTTTATCCAAATGTTGCGGCGAATCCATATGCAAACAGAACTGCAAATGGTTCTTCTTATGGCGTTCTTTCAAATATCCCGAATAAAATATTCCCATCCTACTCCATTGTGTATTACAAGCCGAGCAATAATCGGTTTGGCACTCAAGGTGGCGTATCGAGTAGCGATATGACAGCGCGCGTCAAATACGAGACAATTACTCGAAATGCAAGTGAGTTTTCAAACAAATTTGGCGTAAATGTCGGAAACGCTATGGCATACGGCGTAAAAGACCGCGTATATACAGTAAAGGATAAGATTGGATTTCCAATCAAGCAAACTCCAGTCGTCGATAAATATACAGGTAATGTGCGTTGTGTAGGAGCTGGGAGGTTGGTAGGTAAATGTGCGCCTAGCCCGAGCAGTTAACGTCTATTCGTAAAATTGTCCCTCTAAATCGAAGATACCTTTGGTTGAAGCGGCACAAGGCCTCCCGTTAGGGAGGCCCGCCTTTGGAGCGACCAAGGAACAACTCCACGAATAGACGTTAATTTTGCATTATGACTGGTTCAGGTTCTGATTCCGGTTCTTCTTTCCCCATCGCAAAGTTGTATTTTTTTAGAGTGTCGAATTTGCCTCCATTATCAAACACATTTGTTATTGAAAAATTGTTGTACGGAATAGAATATTCTATACACCAATTAATGCATTTCGTTATATTGTTCCGTATTATTTGGTCTATCCGGTCTTGTTTCGGATGTTTGTCTATTAACGACAATGTAAAGTGTATATTTTCTATTTGTTGCTGACCGAAAACCGCATTTATGTCTTCAATCTGCTTTGTAAAATATCTTGGAATTTCTACATTGACGATTTTCCATATATACGATTCCTCCGCATCCATAAACAATCGGTCTTTCGCAAAAACGTCTACACTCGGCAACATACATATTGGTTCTATCGAGCCTTTTTCTCGACTGATTTTGGAAAACGATTCGCGAATAATGGCGTAAAACTCATAATACATAGAAAATCGGAAACCTTTGCATACAATATACTTTTCTGAATTGCCGATACGGCTTGTCTTCAATTTGCATATATGGACGTTGTCATAAAACCCCGATAATATGTATAGAATATGCGCGGTATGTTCATAAAAAACGTCAAATATTTTTAATACGAAATTCCCTCCTTGTTTTTGAAGACAAACTGCATAACATACTTGTCCCCATAGTAAATTGGTTATGCTGATTTCTTGGCGATTAAAGTCCTTGGAAAAGTCGAATCCACCATCGGCTGTAATTAAATCCATCGACGAACCGTATTTTCTTACGCAGTAATCTAAATTGTTTATATGCAAGAGGTCGCCTGTTCCATCGCAACCATATTCTATATTGACGTTCGGATTATGCGACAAAAAATGTCCGGTTTTATGCCAAGCTGGAACATTATCGTCGGTTATATCGTATACAATGGTCATTCCAACATATTCATCTGCCGGATTGGCACGTTTATTGCAAATGGCTTCTATAAATCCGCCCGGTCCTTCTGCTAAATGGAAGGTTCGCATTGTTCCTTGACTGTTTGCGAGAGGATGAGGAGGCCGAGGATGAATAGATGGTTGGTCGAGCTTGAACTCGGCAATCATTTCCAACATCTTAAAATAGGACCGCGATATCGGTTTGTATTTCGAAATCGACTTTTTCTTTTGCGGAACGACAGAATGTATGTATTCATAAGGATTTGTGTATTTTTTATAAATATCCCATTCTTTCTCTCGTGTGGATATTTTCTCCTTTATATCATTCATATAAAGGCAAAGACTGTTCGATAAAAATACGGGCGGTAATGATTTCTGCACATCAATACGGATATTGCGATATGTATGCATTGGAGAGGATGGCAATGTGAAATAAAACATTGTTGCTTTTCGTTAAAAATTCTAATATATGTAACGAAAAAGGGTTTATGTATATTCATTAATGTTTATTCGCGGAATTGTCCATCGTGAAGCGAAGCGACACAAGGCCTCCCGGACCGACGGACCGCCTTTTGCCCCGAGCAACCGATGGACAATTCCACTATCACTTCGTATCAGCATTTGCCGAAACTCAAATACGCAGCGATAGATTTTTAGCCTCTATGAGTAGAGGTTAATCTTTATGAGTTTCGGCAAACGCTATATAGCGGAGTTGTCCCTCAAGAGGGACAATTCCACTAATAGACGTTAATCTTTATGAGTAGAGGTTAATCTTTATGGGTAGACGTTAAATGATAGTATATGTATGCATTAAATAAATTCTAAATCTTTCAATTTCCAATATTCACTGCCGCCATTGTTGAGAGGTCGCCGAATAATAAATGGCAATTTACGCTCTTCCAACTCCTTCAAGGCAATCAAGTACCCATCAATTACAGATGCATCGAGTTTCACAAAAGGCGTAGCACCGTCGTTAATCTGCTTCGCGCGTTCGCCTAATATTCTCGTACGTTCGTATTTGCTGAGAAATGGCAGTGTGCGATGGAGTGGGTCAACAATCATTCCGTGTTCATTTCTAACAACCGTTGTCAGTGCCTCCACTTCATCGTAATTATGTATAATCAATTCAGGATGATGATTTGCAATTGTTTGTTCTCTTACCGATTCGTCAAGTTTCTGCAAATATTGTGTTCCGTCGTCTTCTTCTAAATCTGAGTCGTCTTCTTCGTTGTCCGATTGAAACCCGAATTGAAACTCGTCTTCTTCCGTATTTGGTCGTCCTTTTCCTACCTCGGCTAATAATGCGTTTTCATCCATGTCTTCCGGGTCTATATCGTCTATATCCGAATCATCTTTGCTGTCTGCAATGGATACATCATCGTCGTCGTCGTCGTCGGATGCTACATCATCCGATTCTCCGTCTTCATCATCCGACAAGATGGCAGTTTTAGGTTTTCCCATAACAGTTTTGACTGGTTTGCGCGCCTTTCTCGCATTTAATCCTTCCGTTTCAGATTCAGTCTCAGACTCAGATGCAGAATAATTATCTTCAATATCGGACATATTCGTGATGGTTGCGAATTTGAAATTATATAATAGCAAAGTATTGTTTCTAAATCGGTTCGGCACAATAAAAACAATATGTTCAATTTTTTTATAAGTCCATACATTTTTACTTACCTTCTTTATTTTCTTAACTTATCCTCTCCTCCTTCCTTTCTTTCGTCTATCTCCTATCGTCTGTTTTCCAAATATAGTTGCAAGTAGAACATAAATACAAGTATTTCATATTCTCTTCGTCATATCGCATATAAATAATTTCGGGGCGTTCAATTTGGTCCACATTCGTTTTACACGCCGTGTTGGGGCATCGCATATTGTATATTCGCGGTAAAGTAGGGTCGAGTTTTGTATATCGATTAATAATATGATTAAATCGCTGTTCTCCTTTCTTCAGTTGTGTATTTAAGACGACCACACCCTCTTCTCCAATATTGTCTTCTGTATATTGACAGTTGCGACAGTAATACACCAACTTGTTGGAATTCTGCGCACCCAGACTTGTATATAATTTATTATTGCAGTTTGCACAAAATTTCATTTTATTTGCCGAATATGTATTTACTTGTATAATTTATGCGGTCATTTGTTTATTCCATTTTATCAATCAATTTTTTACGTATGTGTCAATCTATAAAATCGCGAAAAAATACCAAAAATCGCACCTATATAGGCAAAGTATTATATTTTCGCTGAAATGAGTTAAATATACGAGGCATTATTATACAACCGGGTTTACGTTACACCATTATCATAAAAATACAATGACCGAAACAGATTTTGCCTATATTAATCGATTTAGAAAGACTGAAAAACATACAAATGAAAATGTAACAAATTATAGAATTGCGAATAAGGCGAGCGACCCAGCGAAACGCATTCGAGGAGGTGTATATTGTGTTCCAGACTTGGATTACGGCGTAATGTTGAAACGTTATTGCCGGGAGATAGTAGAGCTTGGGAATACGGAGTACTTGACAGAAGCCCAATTGCCGAACAATGGTCCGATTTTGGTCGATTTGGATTTCCGGTTTCCATATGAGGTGGAAGAACGGCAATATACTAGAGAACACGTGACTCTTTTGGTAGAGTCGTATATTGATGAAATTTCTCGTATATATGAACTGGACGAGCTTTCGACATACAAGATATATATTCTGGAAAAAGCAAATGTGAATCGCGTTGCGGAAAAGAATGAGACGAAAGACGGTATTCATATGATTATAGGTATTTCATCTGAACGAGAAATGCAGAAATTATTGCGTTCAAGAATGGTAGTAAAATTAAAGGACGCCTTATTCAATTTGCCAATTACGTGTGATTGGGAGAAAGTGTTAGATAAAGGCATCAGTGACGGTGGAACGCATTGGCAGATGTATGGCTCGACAAAACCCGGTTGTGAACCATACCGTTTGACGCAAATATACACTGTGACATATGACCCAACCGATGGACAACCCAGTTATGAAACACGGAGTTGCAATGATGCGGATTGGTCGCCAAATTGGCCGGTTCTTATGAACGAACTATCCGCGCGTTGCACTACACACCCCGTATTTCGATATCGCAATCATACAATCCGCGAATTGGAGAAAATTGAAAGTAGTCGGCGCGGGAATGCAAGGCAAAGTATATCAGAAATATCCAATTTAAGTATTCGAAATAACGGTATAATGGAGAGCGCGCGTTTTACAAATTCTGTTTTAATGGCGCGTTCAAGAGATGATTTGAATTCGCTCGTTCAAGAATTAATAGATGAGAATAAAAAGCAAAATCGTTTGGATTTAAACGAAATCATTTGGCTGACAATGGAATTGCCGAAAGAACGGTATGAACCATACAATGAATGGATACGTGTAGGGATGGCACTGAAACATACTTCGCCGGACTTTTTCGTAGTCTGGATGGCATTTAGCGCCAAATCCGAATCGTTCGATTTTGCGGATATAGATTCCCATAAACAAAAATGGGACTCTTTCCAGTGGAGAGAGAATGGCGTCACTGCTAAAGCAATCGCATATTGGTGCAAGGCCGATGTACCGAAAAAGTATTATGCAGTGAAAATGCGATGTGCTGAGGCGGTTTTAGACCAGGCAATTGGCGGTTATGAAGAAATCGACCCCGAATCCAAAGCGATTGACCGAAAAGGAACGACGGATGTAGATTTGGCGAGAGTTTTGCATTCTTTGTTCGGCGACGATTACGTATGTGTCGATATTAAAAGCAATAAATGGTACCAATTTGTTGAACCGCGTTGGTTACAAATTGATGCCGGTGTAGGATTACGTCTCGCCATCTCCGAAAAACTCCGCGCACTTTACACCAAAAAATTAATGGAATATTTCACTTTGCGAGAATCCCTTTCCGAAGACGAAGACCCACGCAAACAGAAAAAAATACAGAAATTCTGCGAAAAATTGGCAAAGGTATGTGAGCGTCTCGGGTCGACGAGCGATATTAATAATATTATGACAGAAGCCAGACATATCTTTCACGACCCCGATTTTGAAAAGAAACTCGATTCCAATGAATATTTGATTTGCTTTAAAAACGGCGTCGTCGATTTCCGCGCAAAAACACGCGACGCGATATTCCGCCGAGGAGCACCAGACGATTACATTACAAAATGCACCAGTATCGATTACACTCCTATTAATCCGATAGCACACAAGCATATTATCGAAGAAATCAACGACTTTATGTATAAATTGTTTCCCGACCCCGATGGTGAATTGTGTAAGTATATGTGGAATCATCTCGCTTCGACAATGACTGGATTAATCCGAGAATTGCAGGCATTCCATATCTATATTGGTGGTGGTCAAAACGGCAAATCGGTGTTAATTAAACTGATGGACTTGGTTTTAGGCGAATACAAAGGAACGGTGCCGGTCAATATGTTGACAGACCGAAGAGGCAAAGTCGGTTCGGCGACACCAGAAATTATGGAACTGAAAGGAACACGTATGGCTGTCGCACAAGAACCGCAGAAAGGCGAACGATTAAATGAAGGCGTCATCAAAGAATTCTCGAGTGGTGAAGATGAATTGCAGGGTCGTGCTCTTTATTCCGGTAAAATGGTGAAATTCTTGCCGCAATTCAATCTGGTTATTTGCACAAACTATTTGCCGGAAATTGAAGGTAATGACCACGGTATTTGGCGACGTGTTCGTGTCGTCAATTTCAAATCGAGATTCACAGACGACCCAGTCGATAATGACCCTGAAAACCCATATCAATTCTTAATTGACCGCAAAATATCGCAACGTATGGAAAATTGGAAAGAAGTATTTGCGGCTATGTTAGTCGATATCGCTTATACCAACCAAGGAAAAGTGCCTACGTGCGCCGACGTCATTTCCGCGAGAGATGCTTACCGTCGCAGTCAGGATTGTATTGCAGAGTTTATTGCCGACCGAATTGTATTGGATGCTTCTGGTTCGATTTCCAAGACGGAATTGAATGCGGAATTCAAATCTTGGTATGATAATGCATATGGAAGACGCGGCGGACCGAACTCAAAAGATGTACATGCCGAAATGGACAAGAAATTCAAGAAACTCGGTAAAGTATGGATTGGAGCACGCATCTCTTATGAATCGGAAATGAAAGGAATGATTGATGAAGATGATGTGTATGGTGACGACTCTATCTAAAACAAAAAGATGCGAAATAATAATCCCCTTGAGCAGGAGAAGTAAGAAATAAAAAACTTGATTTTATTTCTTACGGTAAGAATATTATACTACTTATGTGTCGCATATTGTATTTATTACATCAACCTTATACAAAAACAAAACTAAATACTTTTTTATTGCACGCCACCACGAAACCGGTTGCACTAGATGGATATGGATTCGCTGTTCAAAACTCCGCTACGAAAAAATGGCGAATATATAAAACCCAGCTGGCGCCACAAGAAGACAGCGATATGGCAGAGGTGATAGATGATTTTTCATCGTATCCTCTCATTATCGGGCATATCCGAAATGCAAATGTTGTAAATACGCCGAAAGAAACGACCGCTAAATATGAGAATACCCATCCATTTTACTACAAAAATCGCGTATTTTTGCATAATGGCCGCATTGAAAACGCATATCAGCCAAGACATTTGCGGTGGTTTGAAGCAAATACATTACCTGAGTTATGGGCGAATCGAAAAGGAAACACAGACAGTGAATGTCTGTTCTATTTGCTCCTCTCTATTATGGAAAAATATAAAGGCGATAATGAAGAATTGCAAGAACTAGAACGTCGAGATGTCGTTCAGGAATGCTTTCGTCTTCTCGACCAACAGTTCGATATATTCGTGGCGAATTTTATTTATGCAGACAAAGATTATTCAATTGTCGGCAGATTGATGAAAAATGCGACGAAAACAGACATTGCCAATAATAAATTGTATGTTTCCTCTACCGAAGTGAAACGGCGAATCGCATTCTGCACAGAACCTATTGGAGAGGATATGAGCTTAGTGAAATGGGGAACAATTTATATCATACGTAATGCAGATGCAGAACATTATGTATATAATATTTAACGTCTATTAGCGGAATTGTCCCTCTTGAAGCGGAGCGACCAAGGGACAACTCTACTATCACTCCGTATCGCTACGTAGTGGCGTTTGCCAAAACTCATATAGATTAACGTCTATTCGCGGAATTGTCCCTCTTGAAGCGACACAAGGCCTCCCGTTAGGGAGGGCCGACGGCCCGCCTTTAGAGCGACCGAGGGACAACTCCGCTATATAGCGTTTGCCGAAACTCATATGGATTTTTAATCTATATGAGTAGAGGTTAACCTCTATAGATTATGAGTAACTGGTTCAGCATAATATTCGTCCGATAAGAGCAATTGGTCAAATTTCGAAACATATGTTTTGCCGTATATGAACGATAATACATACGTTATCATAAAATAGACTTTGCGTTCCAAGTAGTATATTAAGTATGGATAGAGGAACAGGACAATTAACCAAAACGTATCTGCCGTAGCATTACGTTTTACACCGGACAAGTATTGTGTGAGAAATATAAAATGAACATAAATGAACGCAATCATGTAGATACCCAGCAATATATTATTTACAAACTTGACCGAGTGGTACATATCCATCTGATACTTTGCTTTCTCGGTATATGTAGTTGTCATTTCATCAGTTTGTTGTTTTTTCTGATTTACTGAATCAGTTTGATATGCAATTGCATCCATTCTATAATATATATTATATTATACCACGAATTTGTCCTTCTCAACGGCAATTTTATTCTAGACTTTGCTATACGACAAAGAAGAAATCGCATCGATTGGTCGAACTTCTACTCCATTCTTCAAAATAGATTGTTCAAGTGACGTAAATCCGGCGATGCTCTGTCGAGATATATTTCCTAGTCCTCCTAGATTAATACCAGAGACACTACTTAATGTTGGCGATGCACTTGTCGCGGTTGGCGATGCACTGATACTTGCACTTGTCGCCATAACATTTCCCACTCCAACAATGCAACGTTTTGCGATTGGGTCGAAATTGCCCGGACAACACTCCTCTCCAACACACAAATCAATATCGCTTCCGGTTTGCTTGAATATTCTACCGCTTTCTTCCAAACTAGAAACATCGACTCCTGAAGAATCATATGGCGGTAAATTGATTTCGTCATAATTGATTATGCTTCGCGTAGTCAATTCTAGATAAGCATTAAATAAGTAATAACCGGCATAAAGAATCAGCAAAGTAGTTACCACATCCACCACAATTTCCGGAAGAACCGAAAACTGTTTATGCAGAGTTAATGCGAGAAGACGCAGGGAATATAGTAATATCAGAACAATCAAAATCTCCACATATTTTGCGTATCTCTTTCTGTATCCTTCGTTTAGCTTTGCCAATCGGTCTTGAGATGTTAAGATGGAATCCGCGTTGGATTTTTTATCATCCAATCTACGCAATTCATCCCTGTAAAAGTCAGATGCTGTATACGAAGACATATTATATATCGGGTTAAATCTATAATATATATTTCTATATGATTATTGTGAATCATTGATTATTTTGTGTACTGATTAAAATACCAAGGACGATTAAAGAAACGCCGGCAACCGCACTTATTGCTAAAATAGATTGCTGCTGCCTTATGATTTCCATACTATTCTCGTTTCTGACCTCTGGCAAAGAAGCAATGTATCCATATCCAGAAGGATAATTTATCCGCTTTTCGTAATCGTCTTCTATCAATTCCTCATGCGATTTTTTCAGATTTGTGGATTTTATATCAGTGCTTATTGACATTGCCACCGGAGTATCGTCTTTGATTGTGGCAAATGTTTCGAGATTTGTTCCCGCTAAATGGGTTTTCCCCAAATGGTAATATTCTGACATATATCTAAACATATACTATTTTCATATTTTTGTAAATGCATAATACAAGACAGTTGTTCCCAACATTGCCCAAACAACACCTGTAAGCATAGTCGCGTGGAAGTTTGAATCTAACGACATCGCCATAGCATTCTGGGGTTGATATATCATACGCAATGAACCGTCTAATTCAGACCGCTTTGAGCCAAGTACATTGCTCATATAACACGCGGCTTCTTCCTCTGTCAAGCAACCATTTGCACCAGTTCCAGAACCTAATACGCAACCGTTTATTCCGTTTATTCCACTTTTCCATTTTTCTAATCTTGCGGTAAAATTTGGGTGATTTACACTATCGTTTTTCAATTTATCTAAATCACAATAAGAAGACATCCCGTATTATTTATAAAATAATACCAGATATGAATCATCACCTACCACACGGCCGCCGCATTTGTATTTGCAACGATTTTACTTTGCTGGAAGCATCGATATATTATTCGCCATTGAAGAAGCCGCGCCTCTCAACGAAGAGGTCGCAGATGTTACGCTATTTGCAACATTTGACATATTCAACAGAACACCTTTATTCGCATAAATATAATAGAATATCAATGCTAATCCGGCCAATATATTGACAGTAAAAAGCAATTCGCGATTATACAATATCTTTGCGTCATCGTATTTTGCCGTTTCTGAACCTAATTTGTCAGCAGAATTACGCAATTGATTTACAGCCTCTTTATTTTCTGCACATTTTGGGTCATCTACACTTTTAGCGCACTCCGATTTCAAATAAAACCAATCATTTGCTGTATATGCCAATGGTTTTTGTTCCGCCATTTCAAATAAAAAAGTATATACTATTCAGCGATTACACACAAACTCGATAAAACATAGACGTACCTGCGGTCGGAGTCGGACGATGTATTTTGCAGATTTGTCCGGGTCTCAAGCAAAGTGCTAAAGAAACCGGGTCAAATCTACCTATCTCCGGAAACAATGTCCGACTTGTAATATTGTATTTTGCCATTATGTCTCGCACCTCTTCTTCTGTCGCCACTTCGGATTTTGGCACTTTCTCGTGCTTCAGAATATTGAATTGGAGTCGCGCAATATTGTGACAAACAACGAAATAACCATCGTGGTCATACAAATACTTGAAACGGTCCAACAGCGAATCGTTCGGCTCTCCATCAATCACCAAAATAAGCGTGTCCTTTTTCTCTAAAGTATCCGTATTAATAAACAAGTCCTCAATAATCTGGTCAAGTACCTTTGCATTCAACATCTTCGTCGGCGTTTTACTGTCACACAAATACTTCACATATGCATTTTCTCCATTTGACTTTTTCAATTCCATATCCAACTGCATTGTCTTCATACGTTCGTCAATCTCATTTACGCTAAATCCTTCGTACTGTTTCACATTGTAACCAATTGCGAACAATATATCCAGCAAATGAATTCTAGAATTGTAAAATGTTTGGACTCGGTTATTAGATGCCATCTTTCAAATTGTTTGCTTTATGGGTAAATATACTATAAATCTATGTTTATGTTGTTTAAATAAACATCGATTCAGACGGGTTCAATTTTCTAGAGGCGATTACATTATTTTATTAATCACTAAACTTCCAAAGTCCGCCAATCCTCCTAAAATACTCTTTTCATTATCCGGTTTTTTCTTTTCCATCGGTCTATTCAATGAATCGTCTATCCCTCCTCCACTACTTTTCCTCTGAGAACCCGGAATAACCAATTGATTAAATGGATTGTCGTCGCTGCTAGTTACCGTTACTTCTTTAGTGCCAGATGAATGATTTCCAGATTCACTTGCGGTTGACATATCGTTTCCTCCCACCACCTTGATATTGATTGGTGGCATTTGTTGCATCGGCACCATAGCCGTTGCTGCGTTCGCCATCAAATATTGTTGTTGCTGTAGTTCCACCATTCGTTTAGCACCCGCACGTTGTTCTTCCCATTGTGAAAAAGCATCGATTTTCACCAATTCATCGGCTTTTGCAATTTGCACTAAATCTGAATTGGTCAAGTTAGCGCTTCCACCCAGCAAAGTATTTCGGTCCGTAGTAAGTGTCAATAATCTGCCACCCTTCTTTGCGACCGTCCAAGGATGATTTGACGGTAATCCTAAATCTCCAGACCTAATGAAAAATACTTGTTCGCCCAATTCAAAATTATCAATTGTGTATGCACCGCCAGTCATTTCTTGTGGTTTGCCGGGCACATAAGGGTTACCGGGCACATAAGGGTTACCGGGCACATAAGGGTTACCGGGCTCATAAGGGTTACCGGGCTCATAAGCAGGCGATACATCCGGATAAACCGGTGATGTTTGTTCTGTCCCAACTGGTTCATAAGGGTTGCCGGGCTCATAAGGGCTACCGGGCGCATAAGGACTACCGGGCACATAAGGGCTACCGGGCGCATAAGGACTACCGGGCGCATAAGGACTACCGGGCACATAAGCAGGCGATACATCTGGGTAAACTGGTGATTTTTGTTCTAACCCAACTGGCACATAAGGACTACCTGGCACATAAGCGGGCGATACATCTGGATAAACTGGCGAAGCATTCGGATATTTAGGCGACGGTTTTCTATTCAATATTGGCGGCGGAAGAGGAGGCGCCATTTGTTTCGCCTTCTCTCCAGTAACGGCGCGCTGCATTTCTTTTACCAATAATTCAGGAGTCATGTCAGGGTTCAGTGTCAGTCGCTGTATATTGTCTGAGAATGCCATCGAATCAATTTGATGCAAATTATCCTCTGTGATTATTCGCAACTGAACATTGATTGCCGCCAACTCTTGGATGAGCAGTTTTAACGAATACGGTATAGAAACAACGCTAAATCTACGTCCATACTTGGTCATTGTATCCAGTGCAAACCCTTTCCCTGTTTCACTGCGGAAAAATCGGAGAGGACCATCTGCCATTGGGCTCATAAACAAATCACGTGCTCGATTGTATATTGCCAATGCACCGGTCGTATTACAAACCACCATCTGATATTCATCTCCGCGTTCCATCATACTCTCGCGTAAAAACTCACTGATTCCGTGTCCAATCACCGCATCGCGTTCCATTTCACCAATTCGCAATCCACCGTCATTTGCGCGCCCCGAAACCGGCTGTTTTGTTAATGCAGTTCTCGGTCCCAATGCACGATAATTAATCTTGTCTTTCACCATATGTTTCAAACGCATGTAGTAATTCGGACCAATGAATATCTCCGTCTCAATTTGCTCGCCAGTCATACCATTATAGAGGATATCGTGACCACTACTATGGAAACCGACCTCTGGCAATAACCTGCCATATAACGCCGCTTTAGAACCTTCATTGTTGAATGCCGTGCAATCGCTAAATCCACCATACATTGTACAGACTTTGCCAATTAAACACTCGACCAAATGCCCGATTGTTTGACGGGTCGGAAGTGCGTGAGGATTGATTATCAAATCCGGTTTCAATCCGTCTTTGGTAAATGGCATATCGCGTTCCGGAATCACCAGGCCAACAACACCTTTTTGACCGGCTCGCGATGCCATCTTATCTCCTAAATTCGGAATACGGACCTCACGAATGCGCACTTTTGCTATCCTCTCGCCTTCTTCCCCTTCCGTAATAAAGGCTTTATCGACAATGCCGAGTTGTCCCTTTTTCGTCGTTTTTGAAGCATCGACGCGCACACCCGGCTTTATCACATTGTTGGAGGTATAACCGATAATAATCGTCTTGTCATCGACCAGCGTATTTTCTTTGATAAGACCATTCGCATCTAATTTGCTGTAATCGTGCCCGGGTTTCAATCCAATTACATTCGGTTCCGCCTCAATATTTGTGAAACGTTTGTCTACCAATAAAGCACCACCTGTGGTCGTTTCTCCGCCCATTTGCGATTGCTCTTTCTTCCTCTCTTCATGTTCCGAATAAACCGTGTAGTAAGTCGTATTGAAGAGACCGCGTTTGATTGACCCCTCATTTACCAATATTGCATCTTCCACATTGTATCCAGTGTAGCACATAATTGCAACAATCACATTTTCTCCATAAGGATGCTCCTCTCTATCGATGTGGTGGAGAAGACGCGTTTTAAGAAGCGGAGTCTGGCCATAATTCAATACAATTGCTGTCTTGTCCATACGGCATTGGAAATTCGAATGGTATATAGAACACGCTTGTCTGCTTTGACTACAAGAGAAACTGACACGTGCCGCCGGATTTGTCTCCGCGAAAATCGCTTGATTGCACATAATGCCAAACAAGAACGAATGATGAATTTCCATATGCGTGTAACGCGCGTGTTTGTCCGCATTATTCTCCCAATCTTTCCAGTTTTGCGCAATCAGTGCGTGCTCCGTCTCATTCGGGTCAATATACTCGATAATGGATTTATACTTGAGGAAAGCGTCCAATTGAGTCACTTCGGTTGTATCATCCACACCCGCATATAAGTCGGACAAACGGCGAATCACCACATCATTGATATTGTATTTTGAACGCATATCCTCTCGTTTAAAGTTGAATCCAGTTACCAATTCCTCCCACGTAAAATCTCCCTTTTCCAATTTTTTTGCGATAGTTTTCGATATTGCGAATCCCCACTTTCCGCTAATATCGTCTTTGTAGAAAATCGGGCGTGTAAATCGGCCCGCATCAGTATAGACTTCGACCACATTGTTGCGAATATTGAATGCAACACTCGTATGGAGAGGAATCAACCCGTTACGACGATATAGACGTATCTTGCTTACACACTCGAGAGGCGTTTCTACAACCCCCGCCCAGTGTCCATTGACAAATACTTTTGTCATTGTGGAGAGGATGAGCGGTGTGAAATCCGTAATTCGACGCAAATGGACATTCGCCATCATCCATTGTATGATATCCTCTCGCGAATACCCGCGTGTCATATAAGCGGTCATCGCAAAGGTTTTATGCAGACCAATATTCGCGCCATCTGGCGTGTCTATGAAATCGAAATACCCCCAATGCGAATTATGTAAAATACGCGGACCAACTACTTTCGAACTAGAATCGAGAGGCAGATTAATTTTGCGTAAATGGCATAATGCAGAATTAAACGACAGACGGTTCAAATCCTGGACAATACCGACCCGTTTCGTATGCGTCTGCGCACCCCAACTACCCTTAAATGCTTTTTTGATTCCTTGGTCGACTATCCTCTCGCCGAAAATCTCGCGATAGTTCGCAAAGACGAGCGACGGCAAATCGTGTTCATAAGTAGAAGTGTTGAAATAAATCCGGCGGTCGAATTCTTGGAATATATGTTTTTGCTGCATTGTATAGTATTCCTGAAACAGGTCGTTGAACAGCGTTCCAAATGGCTCTAACCTCTTATATTTCAAATTGTCGCGGTCAGTAGGCGGTTCCAATCCAATCGATGCACAGAGAAGACGGAACACCATATACCCCAAATAATACGCTTTCTCCATATAATTTGTCTCACCCACGTGCGGCAAAAAATAATCGGTCAGAATCTCGAGCGCATACTTCTCATTGTGGAATTTCGTCAATTCGCCAATGTATTTCAACGCCATATGCTGTTGCATAATTGGCCCTGCATCATGAACCGACGGTTCGAATAAATCTAGCATAAAATCGTATCTATCCAAATCGAGGACACACATTGAAATAATATCTTTATCTGAGAGGACACCAAGAGCACGAAACACGATGAATAATGGAATTGGAGACCGCACATTGGGTATGAATACCATAATATTGCGGTTCGTAAATCGTTTTGTCGGCGCCATCAACTTGACCGACATCGTTCGTTTCGGTTTAGCCACATTTTCACTAACAGACCGAATTTCCGCAGAAACCAAATAGTCGTCAATCGCTTCGTCCTCTACCGCATCAAACTTGCCCTTGCGGATATACAGCATATTATCTCCGAACTTTTCTTGGACCGACACAGTCTTCTCTTTGCCATTTATAATAAAATAGCCCCCGGGGTCATTGCGACACTCGCCGAAAGAATGACACATTTCGCGGGATAGTCCGTTCAATATACAGAAATCGGAACGTACCATAATTGGGATTTTTCCTAAATAGATTTTTTTAAGCAAAATATGTCTGCGTTGAATCGTGCCGGTAACAGACCTGGCTTGTGCCTCTCGCGTTGCCGCGGCGGCGGCGGTTGTCAATGGGACTAGTCGTTTCTCTCGCCGTTTTCGGGGAGCGGGGTCTTTTTGTTCCGATTTCTTTGCGCCGCCTACAGCGGCAGCCTCTTGTTCCAATTGCTGCAATATATATTCACCACCATCTTCCTTATAATTCTTCTGCTTTTCATTCGCCTCTCGCTCAAAATCGACAGAGTAATCGATATCTTCCTCGGCCAATTGACCACCGCCTACAATTTCACCCAATTTAGCAACTTCCTCGTCACTTAAGAACTCCGGGCCAACCGTATATGGCGCCTCTCCGGGAGACAATATATCGATAAACTCGACCTCCACATCATAATGAACAGTCATTCCATAGGTCATATTTCGGAGACGCGCTTCGTTTGGATACATATAATGCGCACCACGGTCGGTATCGTGTATCATCGGTTTCCCGAAATAAATGCGTCGGCCAGTTTTTCCGCCGAGATATAGATTGCATTTGTGTTTGTAGTCACCAATACTCTCGTCAAATGCAGACACAATTTGAATCGGATTTTGGTTTTTAAACACTTCAAATATGTCTTTATGGAAAAAATCGTTGTACGACTCAATATGGTGCGCAACCAAATATTTAGGGTTTTCTTCGAAATTCTTGTTAATGATTCGCCATAACGTATTGTTTTCCATAGGTAATTATACTGCGGTGTTTCTAGAAAATATATACTATTCGTTCATATATTTATGTGCTTTGTGTCATTTTGTTTATCTAGGAAAAATATTTTAGCATTATATATTTAATAATGAGCGCCATACCAGTATCTCTGCAAACTCCATCTAAAGAATCATCGTTCGAAAGTGGCAATGTCATCTCCAAATCATTAGACTCTGTCGTTGGTCCTATTGGTCAGAAATACTGCGTCTATTTCTACATTTTATCCGTATTGGCCATCTTGTTTTTTGTGGTGGTATTGGGCACCATTATGTGGTCAGCGGTCACTAAAAAGATGAAGGTGTCGTATGTGCTGATTGCCGTCCTCTACAGCGGACAATTCTTGCTTATCTATTTGCAGAACCGTCTGCTCTACAATATGTGCATTCAAAGCATATAATGGACCGCATTTTTCAAGTCGTTTTCGGGTAGATTATATAAAGTAACGCTATACCGCAATTGCTTTATGTGCGATAGTAAGAACATAAATGACCCGACTACAAATTCACGAAGAACCCGTCGCGAATAAAGCGCCGGAAAATAAAACATATATAAAATCAATTCCGAATCATTTGATTTTATACAAAAACGAACGCTAACCTCTACTCATATAGATTAAAAATCCATATGAGTTTTGGCAAACGCGGATACGAAGTGATAGTGGAATTGTCCCTCTAAATCGAAGATACCTTTGGTTGAAGCGGCACAAGGCCTCCCGTTAGGGAGGCCCGCCTTTGGAGCGACCAAGGGACAACTCCGCTATATAGACGCTAATCATTGAAATACACATTGCGATACTTCTCAATATAAGAATCCGGGATACGGTCTTCATTGAACAGCCGAATCTTTTCCTCCATATTCATTTTGCGTCGTCCGTATTTTTTCCGACTCGGCAAAACAATTCCATTTTTATTCTGTTCAGTCACACCCGTCAGCATAGTAATAATGAAAAACAACGAATACACCCCGCATTCTGTATTGCCTTTCTGATGGTCATTCGGCGAATTCTCTACCTGATACTCCTCTTTCTTATGGTCCTTCAATTGCGACTGCACGCGATTTACGAACGCCTCGATTTCCGGCGGCATTTTTTCACCCGTGCTATCGAAGAAAAAAATAACCCGTTCTTTCGTATCAATAAAGAGCGATACCCAGTGCGAACCACTACTCGTATGTGGAGACAGATTGAATATGATACCAATGTGCGTTTTGCCTCTCTTTATATGGTCGAATAAATCGAACGAACAGAGCTCACTTTGAATACATCTGCCATTTACCACTTTATCGAAATCAATTGGTGTAGGTCCGATGAATTCAAAATGGCTATATAAACGTTCATATTGCTCCAACACATTCATAATATCAAAGTTCGACAACCACGCATTTGGCTTCGATTTCCATTCGTATGGTTTGTCCGGCGCAAAAATATAACGCTCAATCCGTTTCTTGACATCGGGGTCTTTTATTTGATTTAACCAACAATCTTCTTTTTCACATTGCACCAACCTCTCATTTAGTATTTGCCACAACTTTGTCGGCTCGGATTCTTGAATCTGGTCTTCTGGGGAATGGTCTTTATTATACGCATCACGAATCAGTAATAAAATTTTCGGCGTATAACACGAATCGTGAATAGATATTTTATGCACCAATGGACTACAATTTATACGCCGCGTTTTACGTTGAGGTTTAGAGTTTTTTGCAGTTCGAACCATAATAAGCTAGTCTTTATATTATCGGGAGAATTGTTCTATATATCGGGGCCTTCGGACCCGTATGCATTATCGTGTTTGCGTATAGTAGCGCCCCAATATGAATATGGATATTCAGAGGTGCGTTTCGATTTTCGTGGCGTGGCAAACATCATATCGTCGTCATCGCCATAGAAATCGGTGGCGGATTTGTCCGAATTGTGGTTGTATTCAGTCCATTCTAAATGTTGTATTGTCTTTTGCACACATTCTTTGAAGACGGAATGCAATTCAGAGCCGACACCGGTAGAGGTTTCCCCGAAATCTTCGTATTCATCTAGCAATTCGATGAATAATGCTGCAATTTTAGATTTGTATTTTAGAAATCGTCTGGTATTATCGGCGCGTTTGATACGTTCTTCTGGGTGGTTTTTCGCAATGTATTTTTCGTAATGTTTTGTGTTGGAGAGGAGCTCGAGAGAAAGTCGGTCAACCTCTCGTTGGCGTTCTTCGCGGAGTTTTTCAAAGGCCGCAGATTCGGGTTCTTGTTCTGGTTCTTGTTCTTGTTCGAAATCTTCCATATCAGCAGAATATGCGGCGAATTCTGATTCGGACATTTGCGCTAAATATATTATGCGAATCTATTTGGTTTTTGACGGGATTACAACACGTGTCTTGACGAGAATAAATATATATGGTAATGTAATATATACGAAATGGCAAATACGGATTTAGGAGGTCCAACTTTAGGAGGTGGGCCATATAACGGTTATTCTACTACACAAACACTTGGTTCATTAAGAGACAGTGAAAATGTAATGGCTCGTCGTATTTTGCGAAGTTCGTGGAATACGAGACAATTATTTGCGAAAAACGGAAGAATGCCGAGCGTGGGTCCGTTTCGAGCGGTAAATAATCTAGGTGATTTCTTTGGAAGAGTAAATTATTCTTGCGGTGGGCCGAATCCGGAAAGCGCTAGCAAACCGGGGTATGGACGATTAATTGGTGCTGTTCCGAGACAGTGCGATTCAACCGGGGTGGAAGTGACCACTTGCAACCCTAAGTTTGTTCCAGATTCATCGGATTACATTAAATTTAAGAAGTTGCGCGCAATGAACCGAAACTATAATGACGTGAAAGGTGGAGGAGATAATAGCAACGGGTCTTATGTGTCACTAATGGCGGTGAGAAGGAGATAAATATATCACTATTTAGTATAATTTTCATTTACATAAGTGAAAATTATAATGTATATCCATTTAATATATTGAAATACTTGGAATGAGATTCGTCTTTATTGATTCCAGGATTACTGACATACCCAGTGTTGTATCTGCATTCACTGCAGATATCAACTATTATGTGTTTGATTGGAGTGCGGATACATTTACTTCTCTGAAAGAGAAACTGACACAGGACTACGAATCAGTTGGCATCATACAACATAACTATTATACATCCAAATATCAGATGTTATATGGTGTGTCGGGTTCGATTGTAACCGACGTGGATAAGGAAGACCCGGATTTACTTACTTGGACAGACTTCATTGGGTTTTTACAATGGATGTATTCTTACCGTAATATTACTGCGGTAGACTTGTTTGCGTGTGACATATGGAGCAATGATAATTGGAAATATGTTATTCAAACCATCGGCGATAAGTACAATATGCGCATAAGAGCATCCGTTAATATTACTGGGTCAGGAGGTGATTTCATTTTGGAAAGCGATAATTTTGATACTATAGGAGTCTATTTTACGGAGGATATTTTGCGATATAAATATGCATTTACATATCAATCATCCACTTCTTACGAACAATATGGTAACTACAAATACACTCCTTATGTTCTACACGATAAGAATCCTGGAGTACTTAAAGATTCATATAGACAAGCCTCCCCTGGAATTACATTTCCATCCTTAACTAGTGATATACCCAATGTGAAATTTGTAGTTTCCAACGGTAATGCTGCGGTTGCTCGTTTAGTGACAGGTAATGCGGTTATCGTAGGCAATAGTTTAAATGGTGGCAATCCCAGTCAAACTGTCAAAGATGCATTAAATAACAGTACAAATGTTGTAAAGATTGTTTGTAATGATAGTGCTTTTTGTGCTATTTATGTGCCTTCCGGACAAACACGTAAACGTGTTATTCATTGGGGATATTATGGAGGTACAAATATCGAAACAATCGGAACAGGCAATTCAGGGTTTAATAATATATCTACTGTAGATGCATCGTTGAATTTAACGGATATTAGTGACATTGCAATGAACTCTACAGGTGCATTTTTGGCGTTGAACATAAGTGGTCAAATATATACGTGGGGAGACATAGTATCGGGCGGAAATATCCTAGGCTCAGGCATTGTCAATGGCTCTACGACAATAAGTACTTGGTTATCCGGAAAAACAATAACAAAAATATCTGCAGGTAGATTTCATTTTGGTGTAATAGCGCTAAACCGCGATGGTATTATATGGGGGGCTCGTGACCCAAATGTAACGTATCCAAATGGTTCATATCATTCAGCAACTGCGGTAGAGGATTTTTATTTCACAAATACACGAAACATTCTTTGTTCCGGTTTCCTTACGTATGATACACCATCCACTGTTTATGCAGTGTACAATACAACTAGCGGTATTAGTAATATAAACCTGATATCGTCAGTATCGACAACCCCAACATTTACATTACAGCGTATGGCAGGTGGAAGGACAACCGCAACAGCAATACCAGCCACTAGTGAAGTATGGGTGTACCTAGATAATGCAAAGCGATTAAGAATGTTTGCTGTGAGTTCTGCGGGTGTGCCAACATTGGTGAATGATGTATCAAACGGTAATACCAGTTTCTTTTCAGCAACTCCATCGGTATTAACATATAGAGAAGGGAAAATACTAAAATCATATGTTACAACAGTGGATGCTGATGTAACAAATAGCATAGGTGCAGTAACTTTATCTATAAACCCAATTATTTATTACACTTTTGAACAAACTGGTAATACTATCCAAAATTTAGCCAACGCTAGTAGTTATAGCTTAACTTTAAGTTATGGTGCTTCTACATCTTCATCAATTTCTAAATATGGAAGAAGTTTAGACTTATCAGGAACATCTTTTAATGGCAGCGCACCACCTACTGCTACTACCCAAACAGGAGTAATAAATGGCACAATTACTCTTACGTCTGCTTCCAAATTTTCATTCAGTTTTTGGTTTTACATTACTGCTCGCGGATCTACATATCCACAGATTATTTATTTAGGTACATATTCGGCTGGCAGAATTTTTGTGGGACTAAACAATGGATACACTACTCAAGCTGGCAATAGATTGTTTATTGGATATTCAGGAGGTAATGGACATACTGATTATACGGTAAACACTGGTAGCGACTTGTCATTTAACACATGGCATTATATTGGATGGACAGTCAGTGGTTCATCTTGGGAGTTTAGATTAAATAACTTCACAACGAGCCTTACTAGTATGGCACTTCCTACTGCTTCTTCTTTTGCAACTGCCTATATTGGAGCTGGACCAGATTCCCCAAGCCAATGGTTTAGAAATTTTGCTGGATATATAGATAATTTCAGATTTTTTAACGGGTCGTTGACCGCTGCAGACCTGACTGCTCTATATAATGAAGGACCACCTGAGTCGTATAGAGATGTGGAAGAACAATTCCCGTCTTTGCCAACAACATCTTTAACGCCAGTATTATGGTATAAATTTGATACTGGTGATGCTAATGGTAGTAGTATAACAAATCACGGAAGTTCAGGTGCAACCGGAAATGGAACCGCATTAAATGGCGCAACTATTACTAACACATATATTAAAACTGGTACTGGGTCACTCGATTCGTCGGGCAATAATAGATGCTTACAACTACCGGCAATTACTATGACAACATTAAATGCATATAGTTTTTCTATGTGGATATATACAACCAGTCTAGGTGCGAATTATCCCTCATTTTTGACCCTAGATCAAGGATTTCCACATTCATTTATTACGATTTCTGCTGTACGGGATACTCCAACCGTTGGTATTTATAATATATATTTTGGAAATGGAAATCAGGCACAGTATACGGGAGTAAACTTTAGTAGTAAACTAAACAGCTGGTGTTTTATTGGCGTGTCGTTGTCAGGCAACAACGGAACATACAATTGGAGAATAGATGAAACAACCGGTTCACGTGGTAATGTGTCAGCCTCAAATGGACGTAGTAGTTTTAGTAGTGTTACTACTACAGTTTTAGGTGCAGCTTCATCAACCACCAAAGCCTGGAATGGGTATATAGATAATTTTCGGTATTTTAATGGCGCATTGACCGCTGCAGACCTAACTGCTCTATATAATGAAGGAGCACCTGGGTTTATTAACCACACTTCCAACCGTCTATTAAGATACACGCCTAGTACTAATATCATTAAAGTTTATGGAAACACCGTTTCGGGCACTACTGCATTAACACAAACATATACTAATGCTACCGACTTTTATACGAGTGCCAATGTATATGCTATTAGTCAATCCACACCATCTCAGTATACTATTGTTGATGCAATTACCAATGCAAATAATGCGGTTACAATTACAAAACCAACCGGTTCAAACGTTTATTTTGGCCCAAGCGGAAAAGGCTTGTATGCATTAGAAGTTCCTAATAATCCCGTATTGAGTCCTAAAATTATACCTAATGGGGTTTTGAGAACCGTTAATTATTATGTAAGTAATCCAGACTTGGCCGCATTTAGATGGTCTAACTATGCATTGTCTACAAGTAGCACATCATTAGTCCAAATAGGCAAAACATATTCTACATACGATAACTTGTCAAGTACATATACATTTACAGATGTATCATTTGCTACTCTCGGAACTAGAACATTATATATTCGGAATATAGACCCGGATTTAAGTTTTAATGTGTTGCAATTTGATTTAAGTGTTGCATTAATAACGCCTGTCCAGCCATCCACTCTCACACTTACTCAATTGACATCCACAACTATTAGAATAACAGTGACAACACCATCATCCCCACCAGAATCTTATTTTGCGGCAGGTATAGGTTACTATTATTATAGGTATACGACCGGTACCAACTATTCAGGATCGGATGCTAGTTATACAAACCTAATAGGAATGATAACAGATGAAACATATCCGGCAATACAAAGCGATGTAACCGGGTTAGTTGCAGGGACACCATATATCTTTTATGTGCGTGCAAGGTCAACAACGGGAGGAGGAAATTCAGCCTCAATAAGTCAATCAATTACAGCCGCAACTGTACCATTAATACCTAATTCGATAACTGTAAACCAATCGGGCCCAGATATATTAGCTAGAATAACAGATACAAGTAATTCTACCACAAATGGCGTATCATATTGGTATTACGCATACAATACATTAGATGCAACAAATAACAGCGGTAATATTGGGTCATATACACAAGGACCCACATTTACAGTTTCTCCAACAACTATTACTATACCGGGATTAACCAGTGGCAACACTTACACAATTTATGCGGTCGCAAGGAATGTATTGGGTAATTCTGCACCAATATCAAGTTCACAAATTACCGTTCAGAGTATTCCGTTTGCGCCAACTATTGATAATGGAAACACACGTACCGTAAGCTCCGGAACACTTAGAGTATCTTTACTGGATACATCAAATAATGCTACTAATGGTGTTTTTTATCACTATAATTTTAATAAATCTACACCTATTGCTAATACGGATGTATCTTTTTCCTCTCAAACTACTCTAGTAACCAATAATTCAACAACTACACTCAGGTTTGGGATTAGCGCACCCGGTAATACTCGATTTGCCGTATTTGGTTCTATGAGTAGTGGATTGTATTATTATAAAATAAATAACAGCGTATGGTCAGACAGCAGCTATGTAATTACACCATCATTCAATATTTTACCGACCAACTCCAATAATTACATGGGATGTTGTATGACACCAACTGGAAATAGATTAATTGTTGCAGTGGGGACTTATTCGGGTGCAAATAATTACATATATTGGGCAGATGCATCTGGATTAATTAATTTGTCTTCTGCAACAACACTACGATTTACTCGTATAAATGATACGGTCCAACGCGCTTACAAGAATGCGGCTGTAACGCCGGATGGAAGCAGATTGGTTGCTTGTGTGCTTAACGGTCTTATATATTTTTCAGACTGGTCCGATGCGAGTCAAAACTATGGTACTTTAAATGCAACGTTAGATACAAACGCCCGCAATTACAGTGGTATTTATATTTCTCCCGACAAAAATAAATTAATATATGGAACCGAAGCCAATGATGTATATGTATCTTTACGGAACGGAACAAATTATCCGGCAGGAACTGCATTAAGCAGTATATCCGCATCATCTGGGCGCGGTATTAGTGTAGTCGGATACGGAACATCAGGTGAAGTTTTAATAGTAACCCCCTTCGGTCAACCACAGTATGCAGTATGGAATTGGAATACATCAAGTTATAATACTTGGTCGAATATTCCTTCAACAGCACTACCAGCAAGCGTACATGGTTGGGGACTTACAACAGATTCATTAGATGTAGTATATTTAGCTTTGTATGGTGATTCAAAAATATACTCAACAACCGTTACTGTGGCAAATTTGGCATTTAGGAATTCGGGTGTGCAATTCACCGGAACCGCTCCAAATAGTTTATATGCATTTGATATTAGTGGATTAACATCTACCAATCCATATACAATCGGTGTTCGTGCGCAAAACAACGCCGGATTTTCAAGTGCAGTTTATACGCCACAAATAACACTTGATACTGTTGGTAGCACGCCAACCTTGACTGCGGTTCCAGTATTGAATTATCCTGGTGTAGTCAGGCTGACATACTCCCAAGCAACCACCGGCACACCTCCAGTAACATATTTTTATACTACTGATAATAGCGCAAATACAACAAATCGAACACAATTTACTGCAAACCCGATTGATGTGTCCAATGTAACGGGCACACAAACCTATTATGTGATAGCAAGTAATAGTGCAGGAAATGTGATTTCATTGGGAGTATCTGGAACACCATATTTACTTGGAAGCAAACCAAACATAAGTGCTGTGCCAGTATTGAATTCGCCTGGCGTAGTCCGTTTGTCGTATTCACAAACAACAACTGGGACAACTCCAGTAACATATTTTTACACAACTGACAATAGTGCAAATACAACAACCAGAACAGCTTTCCCGACTGATTCAAGCGCAGTAAATGTGTCCAATGTAGCAGGCGCAACAACATATTATGTGATAGCAAGTAATAATGCAGGAAATGTCATATCGGACGGTTCATCTGCAACACCTTATTTACTGGGCAGCCAACCGGTCATTGATTCGGT